>MKWU01000297.1_pt1 | contig 94467 bp, 78 predicted proteins | sample 809101 | NCBI WGS metagenome assembly MKWU01 (sample SAMN05860141, study PRJNA318959) | sponge metagenome | host: Aplysina aerophoba | place: Slovenia: Piran, Adriatic Sea, Gulf of Piran | collected 2013-05-07
GCCGCTCCAGGCGGCGCCGAGCCAGGCAACGAGGCGGATTCGGCGCGGGCCGTGCGGGAAATGTTCGGACGCGTGGCGCCACGCTACGACCTGCTCAACCATCTGCTCTCCGGTCAACTTGACCGGTACTGGCGGCGCTGCCTGGTTCGGGCTGTGTGGCCCTGGCTGTCGCGCCAGCACGTGCGCGTTGCCGATTTTTGTTGCGGCACGGGCGACCTGGCTCTAGCCCTCTGGCGGGAACGGGAGCGGCTGCAACCAGCGGGCGAGCCCGCTCTTCTCGCGAGCGACTTTTCGCGGCCCATGCTCCAGCGGGCGGCCCAAAAGATGCTGAAGGCGGATTTGCGATGTCCGCTCCTGGAGGCTGATGCCCTGCGAATGCCCCTATCCGACGGATGCCTGGACCTGATTGCTGTCGCCTACGGCTTCCGCAACCTAGCCAATTACAGGGCTGGGGCGGAAGAGTTCGCGAGGCTGCTCGCTCCGCACGGATGTCTTGCCATCCTTGAGTTCTCGCAGCCGACTTCCCGGCTCTGGCGGTCGGTGTTCAACGTCTATTTCAAGTACGCGCTGCCGCGCCTCGGAGAAGCGATTTCGCGGAGCGGCGGCGCGTACTCGTACTTGCAGCAATCGGTGGCTCGCTTCCCTGACCCCGAGGAAGTCTGCCGCCTTCTTGCCAGCGCAGGCTTTGCGCGTGTTGAATCGCATTCCCTGACTGGGGGGGTCAGCGTGCTGTATCTTGCATACAGGTAGATCGGCTGGCTTGCGAGCCCACTCGCGCCGAAGCGGCAGGGTATCTGTTCAATGCAATGGATCGACACGGATTCCGGGTGGTTCTACGGGCTTCGGCTCGGCATCAAGGTCAGCCTTGTCGTCGGTCTCTTGTACGTGGGATATCACTTCTACGAACGCAATCGGCTTGCGAACATGTCGACTCGCTCTGAGCCGGAGACAATCGAGCTTCCCGCCGATGCCTACGTCTTCGTGCCGAAATCGTATGTCACCGACCTCGAGGATGTCCGGCGAAAGCTTGTCGGGAATCCGCTCTGGGTGAAGGAGGGCTACCGCTGGAGCTACGATCCTGGAGACCGCCTGTTCGAGCCATTGGAGCGGATCGTGCCGACGTCCGTGACGGTCGCCGGAGACGAAGTTCGGCTCGTGTTCGAAAAAGACGGCCGCGAGGCTTCGTTCGCGATCGGCTCGCCGGAACGAGTATTTGTCGATGACATCTTCTTCATCAAGGATCCGCGCGAAATATACGATCACTGGACCGACGAAATGTGGAGCAAGGCGGCGAACGGGGACGTGGAGGTCGGCATGAGCGAGATCCAGGTCGTGTTCGCGCTCGGCGTCGGTGAGGTCGTGCGGCAGTCGCCGGGCGCCGCAACGCGGATCGTGGAGTACAAGCAGTGTGCCGAAGCGGGCCACGACCCGGTTCGAGTGACGTTCAGCTACCACGTCGTGCAGAGCATTGAAGCGCTTGCTCCCTGATGCTCCCGGCCGCGGAGCGGGGCAGGCTCGGGAGTTCGCGCCATGTGAACGGGATGCCCGGAGATCTCTTTCACCGTTGCGCGCGTGGCGCGGCCGCTGGTCTTGACCGGTCCGGGCTGCCTACTGGCTTGCCCACGGGAAGGATAGGTTGGGCCTGTCGGCGTACCGCTTCATCTGCAGCTTGAGGCGTTGCCCAGCACCCGGGGCCAGTCTGACCGAGATCACTCCCGCGTCGATCTCCTGCTTGCCGGTGGAATCCTCCAAGCCTGTGAACCGGTGTTCTGCGTAACCTCCCGCCTGTACCAGCACCTCGCGAGGCTCGGCCTGGTTCACGTTCACCAGTGAGACGCTCACCGAGTCATCGGTCAGTTCATGAACCAGGGCGGCCACGCTGTCAGGCAGACCGGCTCGGCGCCGGACAGGATCGAAGTACCGCAGCCGGCTGTGCAGCACCCAGATCCGGCCCCCCGCGAAGTAGCCCCCTGTCGTCAGTTGCGTGAGCGTGTCGGTGGTTGCGGGCATGATTCCGAGAAGATAGTCGGCCAGGCGCGTGTCGGGCGTCGTTTCGTCCTTCCGCATCAAGTCCAGATGACCCCGGATATGCTCGAAGTCCGCGCGCATCGCCCGTTCGGGATACGCCGGATCCTCCCCCTGCAGGTATGCGATCCAAGGTTCGTGCTCCTTGGGAACTCTCTCCAGATCCCCGGCTTGCATCGACCAGAGGTAGATCTCGGCGAGGCGGTCCGAGTAGCTGACCGGCTGGAACCGATAGAACCGGGGCTCTCCGTTGAAGGCGTATCCGCGCGGGTCGCCGTACATTGTCGGTAGCAGGGTCTCGCCGTTCTCCTCTTTGGCGGCCTCCAGGATGAGATCCATTTGTTTCCGCAAGACATCGATGTACGCCTGGTCCCCCGTCAGCAGGAGACCGTTGGCGAAGCCTTGAAAGCTTGCGGCCGTGAAGTAGTTGCGGTGGGCGATCTCGCGCAGTTCCCCGTCGAATATCGTGAAGTTCCAGCCGTAGGTGCCCTTCCACCACTGGCCGTTGTGCGCCCCTCCGAGGGTGCCATCCAGCCCGATGTTGGACGGAATCATGCCTCCCGTCGCAGCGGCGCGCTCCTTCCAGGCGTCAAGGTATTCCAGAGTCCAATCGCGGTATTTTTCCTTGCCAGTCAGGGCAAAGGCATTGGTGCCGAGCAAGGTGGCCCCGAGATTCAGGAAGGTATCGCCAACCGAGTCGAGGTACTCATCGCAGTGCGCGAGCATGCGCGGATACCACTCCTCCAGGTCCAGCAGCCTAGTTGTGCGCGCCGGGTTGTGGAGCAAGTGGAACTTGCCGGCCACGGGATCGCCAACCCAGTCGTATACAGTTGCCCTGCGCAGCATTGGACCCAGGCTGCCGTTCCAGAGGCTGCGAATGATCTTGTGCCGGGGATCGTAGTTGCCGTATTCAGGGTCCTCGCCGGTGTACATTCGCGCGAACCGCTCCATGCGTTCGACGAACAGCGCGTCATTTGGCGAGGAATGGCCCATCAGCAGGAACGCGCGCATGCCCTCGCCGGTATGGAACCAGTCCGACTGGGTAATGAACTCCTTGTGGTAGGCACCGTTGCTAGCCAGCGTTGTCAGCTGGGTCCGGATTTCACCATACTGCTTCAGATGCCCCTCGAGAGCTTTCTTGTAGAGTTCCAGGACCGTGTCGGACCCTCCCAAGGCATGTAGCAGCGTCCAGTTGTAAAACGTCTCGATAGCGTCGTCGGGACCATCGAGCGTCCCCCAGCGTGGCGTGTGCAACAGGTATCCGCGGCCGTCGAGGTACCTGTCCGCGAAAGCTTCGACAGCCTGGGAGTTCTCCTCGAGGAGGGCTCGCTCCATGAGCGCCCAGCCCGGCGGCGGCATCGGCGTGTCGACCTCGACGACCGGAACCTGGCCCCGCGCAGGCAGGATTGCGAGCACGGTTGCGAGGAGTAGCGAAGTGGATGTCAGCCGGGGCATTCCATCCATCCTAGCCGCGATGACGCCTGTGAGCGGAAACGGCGGCCAAGTCCGAAGGGGCTCTGGCCGGGACGGCCCGACGCGACGTTCTCTCAGCCCGGTTCGTGCCAGCCGGGTTCGTAATGGGTCGTCGCAGTCCAGATATTGCGGCCCTGCATGTCCAGGATGCCTCTCCGAACCAAGTCCCGCAGTGTCGTGGGGACCTCTCCGTCATCGAATCGCCCGTCGAACTCGATCGTGCCCACAAGGTGATCCCGAGGGGCGACGCGATAAATCGGAACGACTCTCCGGTGCCGTTTGACGGTGCCCTTGCCGGGTCGCATGCTTCCTGGCCTCTGGGTCAGGAAGCGGTTCCAGGAGGCGGTGTGCCGGATGTCCTCCTCGGTTGCCCGCTTCAGGACTGTTGAGAACGCGGAAAGGGCGGCCTCGACCAGCCCGTATCCTTCGTCTCCCCGCTTGTCGTCCTGGATTGGCCCGGATTCCGAGAAGGGCAAGATTTCCAGGGAGATGACGTGCGTTGCCCCGGCGTCGATCGCGATGTGGATCGGACTGCTGTTCAGCACACCGCCATCGACGAAGTGGTGGTGGGCGGACCGGCGCGTGTCCCGGCCGTAGATGCCGATTCGCTGGGTCGGAAAGGCGCCCGGTACGGCTGAGGATGCTGCCAGCGCCTGCAGCAGATTCTGCGGAAGCGTGAACAGCGCGTCTGCATTCGACCGGTAGTCCCGCGCCTCGCCTGAGTCCGAGTCGAACTGAACCGCCATCCATTCGCGGCGCAGCAGTCGATCGTACGTTTCGGGGCGGACCAAGGTGAAGAGGCATCCGCGCCCGGAGGTGATATCTGTCGAGGCGACCACGAATTCGGGCGCTTCGTCGCATTGGGCGTACCACGCGGACACGAGATCCCGGCTGAGGACCCGGGCTCGGTCGACGGTCTGGCCCCGCGGGATGCGTGGATCGGCCCTCATGTCTCCGTTCGGCCCGGTGTTCGCGAGCAGGTTCAGGAGCGGCAGGTCCTGGAATATACCCGACCGGAACGCCCGTGCGACGAACCACACGGCCGTGCCCAGCACGAGCGTACCGGCGAGCGCCAGCGCGAATACGTATGGAAGAGCCTCGCCGAGGCTGCCGAAATCGACCCAGGTCGACGGTCTCGCGCCCGCACTGCCCGCGAGCAGCCCTAGCGCCAGGAAGAGGCTGAGCTGCAGCGCGGCGGCCAGCACGACCAGCGAGATCATGATCCCTGCCTTGTGCCAGCGCGAGCGCAAGCCTTGCGAAGCGAGCCGGACAATCCACGACCGCCGTCCGACCACCCAACGCGAAGCCCTGCTGTCCCGCGCCAGGAAAGACCAGACCGATGCGATGTAACTCTCGTACGGTTGCTTGATGGCAGGGTCCGAATCGAATTGGGGGTTGTCCATGCCGACCGATTGCACGAAGACACCGTACCCGTTCACCGCACCGGACGAGGTTCCCACGAGAATGCCGACGTTGATGCCCCGTTGTTTCAACCGGTCGTGCAGGACTTCCAGGAGGCCGGCGCTATAGGCTCCCGCCGCTCCCCCGCCGCTAATCGCGATGGCGAGCTTGCGCTTCTCCGGGGCGCATGCGCGCAACTCGAGTGTCGGCTTCCGGAACAGGTTTTCGGACAGCGCGACCTCTTTCTCGAGTGCGTCCAGCAGTTCGTCCAGGTCAAGATACCCCGGGTTCAAGAACCGCTCGATCTCGTCTCTCTGTGGCTGTTCCAGGCTCATGGGTCGGGATCGTTTGGCGAGGGGCGCGAGGCCGATCAACGGCTGTTCGCAGTATAAGGAACCGGTTGTCACTCAACGAGCGATCAGCGATGATACAATGCTCGACCTCCCGCCGAGTCGGCGCGGAAAGGAGCTTCAAGGAGAGAATTCACCATGCAAAGCAAAGCAATGGTCGCGGAGTTCATTGGAACTTTCGCGCTGATCTTCATCGGGGCCGGCGCGGCGGCAGTTAGCGGCAATCTGGTCGCGGTTGCGTTGGCCCACGGCCTTGTCGTGATGGCATTCGCCTATGCGTACGGCAACGTTTCGGGCACCCACATCAACCCTGCCGTCACGATCGGCTTGCTGGCGGGGGGCCAGATCAAGCTGGGAGCGGCCATCGGCTACATTCTTGTGCAACTGGCGGGCGGCATCGCCGGCGCTTCGGTGCTGTCCTTCGTGCTCGGCTCACAGGGCGGGTCCCTGGGTGCCACCGTGCCAGCGGAAGGCATTGGGACGGGGCAGGCGTTTGTGCTGGAGGTCTTCTTGACCTTCCTGCTGGTGAACTCGATCTATCATTCCGCAGTGAGCGGCAAGGCGGGCAACCTCGCTCCCGTCGCTATCGGGCTGACGCTGACGGCTTGCATCGCGATGGGCGGACCATTGACCGGCGCCTCCCTGAATCCCGCGCGTTCGCTGGGCCCGGCGCTGTTCAGCGATGCCCCCACGGCCATGTCGTCGCTCTGGATCTACTTTGTCGCATGTCCCTTGGGCGGCGTATTGGCCGCCGGCGTGCATCGGTTCCTCACGCTCAAGGACTGACTTCACATTCGGTTCGGCTCGCATTCCTGCGGGATCGCCGGTTGCTACGATGGCGGTAGGGGCGCGGCGCGTTTGCGGCTGCGCCGGTCTGGCGGCGTTCCAGGTGCATGAGCCGGACGACGTCCGGAATCAGCCGCGACGCGCGTCGCTGGCTAGGGCATGAGCGGTTTCGTACCCATCGGCAACTTGCGGGCGAAGCCGATGGTGCCCGCGCATGCCAAACCGCCCGAGAATCCTGCCGGGCCGAGGCCGCGCTGGCTGTTGGCGCCCGCCGCTGCCGGGGAGAACTACGAACGCCTGAAGCGCCTGACGACCGAGTTGCGCCTCCACACGGTCTGCGAAAGCGCTGCCTGTCCGAATGTCGGCGACTGCTGGAACCGTCTCAGCGCGACGTTCATGATCCTCGGCAACGTCTGTACTCGGCGGTGTGGGTTCTGTGCCGTGCAGAAGGGGCCTCCGGACACTGTCGATTACGACGAACCGAGGCGCGTGGCCGATGCCGTTGCCCGGCTGGGGCTGCGCCACGCGGTCGTCACGAGCGTGAATCGCGACGACCGGGCGGACGGCGGGGCCGAGCTTTTTGCGATGGTGATCCGGGCGATCCGGGAGCGGCTTCCGGATTGCAGTGTTGAGGTCCTCGTTCCCGACTTCCAGGGATCCCGCTTCGCTATGGAAATCGTGCTGGAAGCGGGTCCCGATATCCTGAACCACAATGTCGAGACCGTGTCCCGGCTATACCGCACCGTGCGAGCCGGATCGGACTACCGACGGTCGCTTGAAATGCTCCGCTACGCAAGTTTGCAGGCACCGTTGATTCCAACCAAGTCGGGCATCATGGTCGGCTTGGGCGAGACACGCGACGAAGTACGACAGACCATGCACGACCTGCGTGACCACGGTGTCGGCATCGTGACGATCGGCCAGTACTTGCGGCCATCTCCGGACCATCTGGCGATCCAGAAGTACTACGCTCCGGAAGAATTCGAAGAACTCCGCGAGTACGGGCGCGGGCTTGGATTCGGCCACGTCGAGGCCGGAGCGTTAGTGCGCAGTTCCTATCATGCGGACGAAGGCCTAGCCGCTCTTGGCGCAGATCACATCCACAGTGTGCCATGAGGGCGCCGATTCTAGTTGGCTGATCTGGGGAGGCCTGGTGCCCGGAGTGGGACTCGAACCCACACGTCCTTGCGGACAACGGATTTTAAGTCCGTTGCGTCTGCCAATTTCGCCATCCGGGCGCACAGGCAACGCCTTCATTGTAAGTTCGGGTTGACCGATCCAGGACAATCGACTTCCAGGTGCTCCAACGGTCAACGTTGCCGCCGCGCTGTTGCTTGCTGATCATCGGCAGAGAGTTCGCATACGAAGCCGCCGGATCGAGCCCGGCCGCCAGCTGGCAGGCCCTGGATGAGAACAACGGCGTTTCTCGTAGCGCTACGGGTCGGCAAGGGCCTCCTGTCCAAACGCCTCGGTGACCTCCAGGGTCTGTCGCACGTCGTCCCAGGTCGAGGTGTGGTTCAGGATGCAGAGCCTCAATGAGAATACTGACTGCACCATTGTCGAGGACATGAATGCACGGTCTTCCCAAAAGCTCCGGACCAGCACCTTCTTGTTGATTTCGCCCAGCGAATTCTCGTCGAGGTCCGTGTTCGCGGGGTTGACTCGGAAGCATACGACTCCGAGTGACACGGGATGCACCAGCTCGAGAACCGCACTCCGCTCAACATACTCCCCTGCCCGATCTGCCAACTCCATCCCGTTCGACACGGCTTTCCGGAAAGCCGCCATTCCGAAGGTCTGGACCGACATCCAGATCTTCAACGCACGAGCCGAGCGACTCAGCTGCAGCCCCCGATCAGAGAAATTCGGGTGATTCGCCCCCCACACCGTGTCTTGGAGGATGTCGTGATGAACCGCGAAGGCGTTTTCAAGCGTGCGGCCGTCCTTCACCATGAGGGCTCCCGCTTCGTAAGGCTGGAAAAACCACTTGTGGGCGTCCAGCCCGATCGAGTCGGCCCGTTCGATTCCTCGCAACAGCGCCTTCCCTCTCGCCGTGACGATCGCGAAGCCGCCGTACGCGGCGTCCACATGCATCCAGATGCTCTCCGCTTCGCAGTAGTCCGCCATGGCTTCGAGAGGATCGATCGCCCCCGTGCTACTTGCTCCGGCGTTCGCGGCTATAGCGATGGGGTTGAATCCAGTGGCCCGGTCGTCAGCCACGAGATCCATGAGCGCATTCATGTCCAGCCTCGAGTGCGAATCGCTCGGTACGGCTCGAACGCACTCCGGTCGCACGCCAATGATCATTGCGGCGCGCCGGAGTGCACTATGGCTCTGGTCACTCATGTACACGGTTGCCCTGTCCGGGTTTCCTGCCGCCTCCCGGGCCGCAACGAGGGCGTCTAGGCTCGCCGCCGAGCCTCCGCTTGTCAAGAGCCCCCCAGCGCTCTCCGGGTAGCCCATCCACCGCCGGAGCCATTCAATGACAACCAGTTCAAGCTGACTCGGGCCGCTTGCGACCAGCCAGGTGCATTGATTGATGTTGTACGCGGCGGCCATGAAGTCCGCCAGCACCCCGGGCCAGGTTGCTGATGACGGGATGAACCCGAAGGAGCGCGGGTGGTCGAGCCGCAGTGCCAGTGGTAAAATCTCGCGGGCGGCTCTTTCCATGACCGCTGCCGCCGGCTGGCCGTCCTCTGGCGGATTCTCCATCAGTTGCTCGGCAAGGATTTGGCGGAACTCCCCGTCCCAAGCACCCTCATCAGGCAGTCCCTTGATTCGCCCCACTGCAAGTTCCGCGGCCTTGCGAGCGAGTTCGAGCATGAGATCGGGGGCCATGCTGAGACCATCGCGCAACTCCTCAGGTGTGCCCCCACTCGGCTCATTCCCGCCTTCCGCTCGACGGGCAGGTGTCCGGCGCTCTTGCTGCGATCGTCTCATCTAGCGCGCTCGCTGGTCCTCAGCTATGCCTTTCAGTGATGTGCCAGTGTTCCGCTGGCGTGGCGGCCGAGCCTCGCCTGGAGCATCCTTGTCGTGCCAGACGGACCGGCTTGGCGCACTTGCGCGCAACCGGCTAGCTCAACGCGATGTCGGACGCCTTGAAGAGCATAACAGCGGGCAATCATGGAATCGCAGGAATCCCGTGGTCGGGGCAATTGGCAGGGCGATGGACGGGATCCCTGCGGCTCTTCCACTCGCCCGAATCTTGCTTGTCTAACCGCCCCATATCAAACATCCCGGCTGCATGGCAAGAATCACTCAAGGCCCCGATCGGATCCCACTAGTCGACTGGGGACGGCTCGATTGCTCGGTCGTAGCGCAGCGCTCCGCCTTGAAGGCGGAGCAGCTTCGGGGCCCGGGAGCCCGTCCGGAACGTTGCAGGAACTTGGGCATCGATCCGGTCGAAGATCGCCTTGAGACGCTGGACGACCTCGGGATGGTCCGAAGCGACATCGCGCTGTTCGGACCGGTCCGCTTCCATGTCGAACAGCATCAGCGGCTTGGGCGGGGGACCGGTTTGGACTCCCGGGCACTGCGTGGGATTAGCCTGCTCGTATTGCGCGATGATCGTGATGCCGTCCGGACCGCGCTGGTCCTTCCAGCCGCTTGCATCCTCCAGGCAGCGGAAGCCGGGCTGGGGCGAGCGGACGTGCAGCTTCCAACGGCCGGACCGGATCAGCTTCAGCTCCGTACCGCCCATGGCGTAGATGCCTTCGTGCGGCGAGGCCTCGACGCTGCCCTCCAGGAGGGGCAAGATGTCCTTCCCGTCTATCACCCGGTCAGCGGGCAGGTCCGCGCCCGCCGCGCGAACGATCGTCGGGAAAACGTCAATTGATCCCAGCACTGCCCCCGACACCTGGCCCGGTGGAATCCGTCCGGGCCATCGCGCGATCGCCGGAACGCGGACTCCGCCGTCAAAACTGGACGCTTTCATAGCTCGCAGACCACCGTTGTAGCCTCCAAAAGTTGCACCGTTGTCAGACGTGAAGAAGACGAACGTGTCCTCGTCAAGGCCGTTATCGCGCAGTTCCGACAAGACCTGTCCCACCGACCAGTCCAATTCCCGGATGACATCGCTATACAGGTCGCTCGGCGTCTCCGGGGTATAGAAGTCATCCGACGCAGCGAGCGGCTTGTGCGGCATCGCGTGAGGGATGTACAGAAAGAACGGCCGATCGCGGTGCCGCCTGATGAAATCGATAGCCCTGCGGGTGTAATCGCGGGTCAATTCGGATTGCAGGACCGGGTACTGCACTACGGTTTCGTTCTCCACGAGTTGGACTGGTCTCATGTCGTTGGAGTAGAGAATGCCGTAGTACTCGTCAAAGCCCTGCCTGCGCGGCAGGTACTCATCGACATGGCCAAGGTGCCACTTCCCGATCGCAGCGGTAGCGTATCCCAGGGGCTTGAGGGCTTCGGCGATCGTGATCTCAGACTGGGGCAGCCCGACATCGTTTCGTCCGTAATCCGGTGAGGGATTGATGACTAATCCGTTGCGAAAGGGATAGCGGCCTGTCAACAGGGTGGCCCTTGACGGGCCGCAGAATGGCACGGGCGCGTAGAAATCAATGAGGCGGATGCCCTCGGCTGCCATGCGGTCGAGGTGTGGCGTGCGGTGCGCGAGAGCACCGTAGGAGGACAGGTCTCCATAGCCCAAATCGTCGGCGAGGATCACCACGAAGTTCGGAGACCGTTGCGCGTGGAGAGGCATCCAGAGTAGAAACGCGAGTGCGATTGGCAACGACGGGAAGCAGCGCAACATGATTGTCGAGAGTGTATTACAGCGAGGGCGCCGGTCCCCGAGCGACTGGTGCGGGCGGTATCGACCGATGCCGCCGCATGGGATCGGCTCCGCCCTGCAGGGGAAGGTTCCTCCGGCCGACTGCGGTGTCAAGGCGCTTAGGCTCGGTTCGATTCACTTGCGATGGGCCATAATGGCGTGTGAACAGGCGCCGCGAGTCCGGGATGTGGCTGCTGACGGGCGGTGAGTGCCGGAGGATTGCCCGGTGAGATCCACAACACCCCCAAGCCTCAGGGCCGCCTTCCTCGCGCTGTTGTCTTGCTTGGCGGCCTGGGGGCAGGCCACTGACCTGACGCCAACCGAAGCCGACCTGAGGGCGGCCGATTGCCGGAGGATCGCCCAGCTCACGGTTCACGACTACTCCATTCTGTCCGCGGAATTCGTCGACGCCACGGACCGTACGCCGGCCCGATGCCGGGTGCTAGGCGTCCTGCCGCCGGAGATCGTTTTTCACGTCGTCTTGCCGGTCGTCTGGAACGGCCGCATTCTGATGACCGGCAACGGTGGCTACGGGGGCACTCCTCCCAATGCGCCGGGTCGCCTCAGGCAAGCTGATCGGATCGCGTCGGACGGCTTTGTCGCGGTCAATACCAACACGGGCCATGACCGCCGCGCCGAACCCCTGGCAAGTTTCGCCCTCAACAATCGCCAGAAGGAGATCGATTTCGGCTTCCGCGCCGTGCACCTGACGATCCAAACCGCGAAGGAACTGACTGCCTTGTACTACGGCCGGGAAGCCGACTACTCGTACTGGGAATCGTGTTCGACCGGGGGCCGACAAGGGCTGATGGAGGCACAGCGCTTTCCGGACGATTTCGATGGCATCATCGTCGGCGCTCCAGTCGTGGACCACACGACCAGCGAGATCTGGGGCGCTTGGAATGCCAAGGCCCTGGAGGAGGCCCCGATCAGCCTGGAACAGGTTGGGCTGGTAGCCGAGGCGGTCTACGATCGGTGCGACAGCCTCGACGGGCTGGAAGATGGCCTCCTGGACGACCCGCGGGTCTGCGATTTTGATCCCGCGCGTGATCTTCCGCGTTGCGTTGACAGCGGTAGCGACGGGTGCTTCAGCGACGCGGAAGTGGCGACTCTCAAGAAGCTCTACGGGGGAGTGGTGAGTCGCGGAACGACGCTGTTTCCCGGCCTGCCGCTCGGTGCGGAAGCGAGCCCGCCGGGCAGGCGCCGGGCACAGAGCGGCTGGCGCGGGTGGGTCATCAACGAAAACGGTCCCTCGTGGCAGCTGGAGTTCGCCGAATCGTTCCTGCGCTACATGGCCTTTGAGCCCGATGATCCGGACTACGACTGGCGCTCGTTCGACTTCGACAGCGATCCGTACAAGATGGATTTCATCCGTTCGGTCCTGGACCCCACCGATCCCGACCTGACGCCGTTCCGCGATGCGGGTGGGAAGATGCTGATGTATTTCGGATGGGCCGACACCGGTGTGAATCCGCTGATGGGCGTGAATTACTACGAGGAGGTCCAGCGCGTGAGCGGTCCGGACGCGGACGAGTATTTCCGCCTCTTCATGGTGCCAGGCATGTTCCACTGCGCAGGCGGGCTGGGAGTCTCCCGTGTCGACTACCGGAAGGCCCTGATCGACTGGGTCGAGGCGGGGCAGGCTCCGGACCGTCTCGTAGGGGCGAGGCTGATCGGCGGCCAGACCGAAATGACCCGCCCGCTCTGCCCGTATCCGGAGGTTGCCAGGTACGATGGCGCCGGGGATCCGAACTCAGCCGAGTCCTTCACTTGCGTGTCCCCGCCTCCGCGCTGATTTCCGTGCCGAATTTGCCTCTCGACTGGGGGACGGATGCGGCTTGCCGCACCCCTTGAGCCAAACGCGCAAGCGCCGCCCGCGATAGGTCATAATGGCGTGCGAGCGAACGCCTTGCGATCTGGATACTGCAACGATTCGGACAGCAAACGCCGGAGGATACCCTGATGAGACACAATACGCCCTTGGCCCTGCGGGTCATGTTTCTCTCACTTGCTTGCTGCGCGGCAGCGTGGGGACAGCTTCCCAGCCCAACGGTCACCGAGTTGGACCGGAGTGAAGCCAATTGCCGCAAGATCGCCCAACTCACCGTTCATGACTACTCCATCGTGTCCGCGGTATTCGTCGACGCTACCGACCAAGCGCCCGCGTACTGCCGCGTGCTGGGCGTACTGCCGCCGGAGATCGTTTTCCAGGTCGTCTTGCCTGCGGCTTGGAACGGTCGCATTCTGATGAACGGCAATGGTGGATACGCGGGTAACCGGCTGGATGGGCCGGGTCTCCGTGGAGGGATTGAAGCGCTCGCGGCTGACGGCTACGTCTCGGTCCGCACCAACACTGGCCACGACCGCAATGCCGAGCCGCTGGCGACGTTCGCTCTCAACAACCGGCAGAAAGAGATCGACTACAGCTTTCGGGCCGTGCGCCTCACGATTCAGACCACCAAGGAATTGACGGAAATGTATTACGGGAGGCCGGCCAACTACACCTACTGGCAAGGCTGTTCGACTGGCGGCCGACAGGGGCTGATGGCGGCGCAGCGGTTCCCGGAGGACTTTGACGGCATCATCGTCGGGGCTCCCGTGCTGGACTTCACCAACACGCAGATTTGGGGAGCCTGGAATGCCAAGGCTCTGGATGAGGCGCCAATCAGCCTTGCAAAGGTGGATCTCCTGGCTCAGGAGATCTACAGTCGCTGCGACAGCATTGACGGCCTAAAGGATGGTCTGCTGGAGGACCCTAGGGTGTGCGACTTCGATCCCGCGCGTGACCTGCCCCGTTGCGCCGACGGGTCCGGCGACGGCTGCTTCAGCGCCGCGGAACTGACGACCCTCCAAAAGATCTATGGAGGGGTGGTCAGTCGCGGCGAGGTCCTGTTTCCCGGGCTTCCGTTTGGTTCCGAAGCCACCCCGCCGATGGCGCGTCGGCCGAGGAGTGGCTGGAACGGTTGGATCATCCAGCCGGACGGGCCCTCCCGGCAGCAGGTGTTTGCCGAGACGTTCTTGCGTTACATGGCGTTCGAGCCGGACGATCCGGACTACGACTGGCGCTCGTTCGACTATGACGAAGATCCCCACCGGATGGATTTCATCCGTTCGATCCTTGATGCCACGAATCCTGACCTCACGGGGTTCCGCGATGCGGGAGGCAAGATGCTGATGTACTTCGGCTGGGCTGATACCGCCTTGAATCCCATGATGGGCGTGAACTACTACGAGGATGTCCAGCGCGTGAGCGGGCCTGGCGTGGACGAGTATTTCCGTCTGTTCATGGTGCCGGGAATGTTCCATTGCGGCGGCGGGCTGGGCGTGTCCAGGGTGGATTACCGCAAGGTGTTGATCGACTGGGTGGAATCCGGGAAGGTGCCGGAGAGGCTCGTCGCGGCCCGGGTGGTCGAAGGCCGGGCCGAAATGACCAGGCCCTTGTGCCCCTACCCTGAGGTCGCCAAGTACGATGGCCAGGGAGATCCGAACTCGGCAGAGTCCTTCGCATGTGTCTCCCCGGCGCCGCGCTGAGTCCGGTCCGAGTCGTCCAGGGAAGGTTGTAGTTTGTCATTGCGTTGGCTGGGTGCCAGTGTCCCTCGGCGAGTCGAAGTCGTCAGAGTGGCCGAACTACGCTATCGAAACAGAGGCCAGGCAGGACTTGAGTGCGCCAACGAGGAAAGTCGTCTCGTAGGCGCTCTCACGGGCTGAAGCGTAGTCACAGAGAGGATTGCCTATCCGAGCGAAGTACACCGCGCGCATCCACGTGCTGATGATTACGAGCCCCGGGGGTCCCAGGAGATTCCGGCGCTCTCAATCCACTACTGACGCCGAATTCGGTATGCTACGCTGACTGCCCGAGTCCCACAAGGAGGATTTGTATGAACCGAAACCGCCTCTTCATAGCGAGTTGCGTGGCTCTTGTCACGACTTCAATGGTCTTCTCGATCCGTGGCGATGTGCTCGACGCTCTCGGCAATGACTTCCAGCTGAACAAGGAGCAGCTAGGCCAGCTGCTGAGTCCCGCCTTCCTGGGCTTCACGCTGTCGATCCTGATCGGCGGTTCTCTAGTCGACCTATTCGGGATGCGTCGTCTGCTGACGATTTCTGGGCTCTTCTACGTCGCCGCCATCCTGGCGATTGTCGTTGCGCCCTTCCCCGACGGCCCGATCTCATCGATATTCGGCAACCCGATCACCATTCTGCTGTGGTTTGCAATGCTCACCCTCGGCCTTGCTCAGGGCTTGGTGGAGGGCGTGATCAATCCGCTCTGCTCTACGCTCTATCCAGAGGACAAGACGCACCGGATGAACGTGTTGCACGCTTGGTGGCCGGGTGGCCTGATCGTCGGTGGTCTGCTCGCCTACGTGATCACCAAGATCATGGGCCTGGACGGTTCAGTCAGCGAGGCGACGGCCACTCTTGGCTGGCGAGTCAAGCTGCTCACCATTCCGCTTGTGGCAGTCGCGTACCTGTTCATTATCAAGGGGCAGAGTTTCCCGGTAACAGAGAGAGTCAGCGCCGGTGTCAGTAACCGGGCCATGCTGATGGACCTGCTTCGACCCTCGTTCATCTGCCTCTGGATCTGCATGTGGCTAACTTCCGCCACCGAACTGGGACCGGACCAGTGGGTGCCGTCCCTGATTACCAACCTCACGGGAATGCAGGGCATCCTGATCCTCGTCTACACGGCGGGCATCATGTTCGTGCTGCGTTTCTTCGGCGGTCCACTCGCGCATGCGTTCTCGCCATTCGGCCTCATGACCATTTCCGCCGCTCTCGCGGCGGCGGGCCTATACGCGCTCGGTTCTGCGACGACGATGTTCGGGGCGTTTGCTGCAGCAACCCTGTTCGGGGTCGGCAAGACCTATTTCTGGCCGACCATGCTGGGCGTCACGTCGGAACTCTTCCCGAAAGGCGGCCCGGTCGCGCTGGCATTGATGGGCGGCACCGGAAATCTTGCAATCGCGTTCGTCCTGCCTGTCATGGGCGGCTGGTACGAGAACCATGGAGCGCAGGCTGCCTTCCAGAATGTTGCCGTCCTGCCGATGGTGTTGATCGTCTTCTTCGGGCTGTTCTTCCTGCATTTCTGGAGGAAGGGCGGCTACAAGCCCGAAACACTGGAATCGTAACGGCGACATCGCGCATGAAACGGCACCCGGCGCTGGTTTCCCTGTCCCGCCAGCATCATGACGGGCTGGCGCTGGGAGTGTTCATCGAGCGGGGTCTGCGGGACGGCGCTGACCCCGCGGTGGCGGAGAGCTTGCGAGGGCAGGTCCTCGACGCCTGGGAACTCGAACTCCGCGGGCATTTCGAAGTCGAAGAAAGAATCCTGTTCCCCGCCGTGCGCGAAGCCATCCCTGTCCCGGAGACCATCGACATCCTGATCGGGGAGCACGTCGAGATCCGGACGGCGATCGAGTCGCTGGAGACCGCGCAGGGGGAGGCTTTGGTGGATGAACTACTAGCCTGGCGACAGCGATTGGTCCGGCACATCCGCACCGAGGAGAGGGTGCTCTTCGAAGCGGTCCAGGCGAGTCTCAGCGAAGAGGAAATGGTGTCTCTGGGCGAGCGTATCGACAAGGAACTGCCAGCCGTCTGCGTTCGGCTGGGCAGCGCCTCAGTCTGAACCCCTTGGCGGCGCGATTGCCAGGCCAGGGAGGCTTCACTTCTTGAGGTTGTGCTCGAGGTTTTCCTGGATCTGGCGGCTAATGCCGCCGGCCTCGAATTCCATGGCGACGCGGATCGCGTTCTTGATTGCCTGGCGTGTCGAGCGACCGTGGCAGATGATGACGCCCCCTCGGACGCCGAGCATCGGCGCGCCCCCATACTCCTCGTAATCGACGCGCTTCTGGAACTCTTCGAACGCACCCTTGGCGAGACCGTAGCCGATTTGCCGCATCACCGTGGCCTCCAGCGACTCGATCAGCATCTTCTTGATCGTCGACACCAAGCCTTCGCTGACCTTGAGGGCGACGTTGCCGATGAAGCCGTCGCAAACGATGACGTCCACATCCCCGCTGAACAGGTCACGGCCTTCCACGTTACCGACGAATCGGAACGGCTGGCGCTTGAGCAACGGCATCGATTCGCGCGTGAGCTCGTTGCCCTTGTGGTCTTCCTCGCCGATGGAGAGCAGTCCGATCCGTGGCTTTTCGCATTCGAAGAGCACGCGGGTGTAAGCGTTTCCCATGACCGCGAACTGAACGAGCATCTCGGGCGTGCAATCGACATTGGCGCCCACATCGAGGACCAACGTGCGCCCGCCGTTGCCGGTCGGGAAGATTTGGGCGACAGCCGGGCGCTTGACTCCCGGGATTCGTCCCATGACATTCAGCGCAGTTGCCATCACCGCCCCTGTGTTGCCGGCGGACACCAAGCCGGAGGCCCGCCCGGCGAGCACTTGCTCGGCCGCGACACGGATCGAGCTGGCCTTCTTGGAGCGCAGCGCCTTCGAGGGATTGTCGTGCATCGTGACCACGTCTCTCGCGTGGACGATTTCAATCTGGCCGCGCGCCGGGAAGTACTTGGACAGCTCCTTGCTGAGAACTTCCTCGCGGCCCACGAGGATGATCTTGGCGCCGAATTCCTCTGCGGCGAGCAGGGATCCCTCGACCTCGGCGGCAGGCGCACCATCTCCGCCCATCGCGTCAACCGCTACGGTGATTTGTTGCGGCACGTCGACCTCAGCCCCCCGTGCCTCCTATTCCGAGTCGACCTCGATCGCCTCACGACCCTTGTAGTATCCGCAGGACCGGCACGCGCGGTGCGGCACCACGCTCGCCCCGCATTGCGAACACACGGATGCGTTCGTCAGTGTCAAGTGGTCGTGCGCGCGACGCTTTCCCGTGCGCGATCTGGAGTGCCTTCGTTTTGGATTTGGCATGATTCTATTCTCCCTACGGTTGTGGATTCAATGCTTGTAGCTCAGATGCCGCAGGCCTTCCCAACGAGGATCGGCGAACGTCTCGCGACAGTCGCAGGCCGCAATATTTCGGTTTGAGCCGCAGACCTGGCAGATGCCCTTGCAGTCAAGATCACAAAGGCTGCGAGCCGGCAGCCACAGCAAGAGCTGTTCCCCCACGACGTCGACAAGGTGCACGCCTCCGTCCTCATAGAAACCGATCTCGGTTTCATCGATTCCGATTGCGACTTCGCCGCCCTGCTCGATGGTGTCCATCGGATAGAAATATAGCTGGAAGCTCTCGTCGAAGTCTCGTTTCAGATCCCGGAGGCACCGGTCGCAGGTGTGGGACACACCCACCCGGAGCCTTCCCCGAATCCGAATCGTGCGCAGACCCTCACTGTCCAGCAACTCGGCCTTGCCGTGCACTTCCGCCGGTCCTGCTGCGGCCCACCCCTCGGCCAGGTCCAGCAAGCTCGGACGGATCGCCGCCTCGAACAGATACGGCTGGCGCTCCAGGGCTGCCGCGTCGATGAAGAGCCTCCGATCCACGCGACGACAACCTCAGTCTAGCGGTTCCGCCCAGCGTCTCGCAACGGAGACCGGCGGGAAGTGCCTCCGGAACAGGTGCCGCCAGATCTCCATACAATGGTCTTCGGGCATATGGAAATCAAGGACTTGCGGGTGCACTCGATCGCGATCGCCGACCCTCCTCTCCGCAGTTCGTATGGCTTGCATGCCCCGTACGCGCTTCGGAACATCGTCGAGCTGGAGAGCGAGGACGGCATTGTCGGCGTCGCCGAAACGTATGGCGGCGAGGGCCCGGCCAGTGCCCTGAGAAAACTTCGCGGCCGGGTGGTCGGGGCCGACGCGTATCGCCTCGCGGGCGACTTGATCGACCTGGTCGAAGGCGAGGGCGACGGCGCCGAGCGGTCTCACACAATGCGGACGCCCGGCGAGAATCCACTCGACGCGGGGCCGAGAACCTACTCGGCTTTGGAGACGGCCTCCCTCGACCTGATCGGCCGTAGCACAGGCGTGCCGGTGTGCGATTTGTTCGGCGGGCGGGTTCGCGACGCCGTGCCGTTCTCGGCTTACGCCTTTTACAAGCACGCCGGTGGCGGCGGTGAAGGGTCCGACCTGCGAGAGGACAAGTATGGTGAGTGCCTCACACCCGCTTCGATCGTGCGCCAGGTGCGCTCCATGGTGGACGAGTTCGGATTCTCGGACATCAAGCTCAAGGGCGGTGTGCTCGATCCGGAAATAGAGGTCGAGACCATTCGGAGGCTGCGACAGGAATTTGGTCCCGGCATGCCGCTGCGCATCGACCCGAACTCGGCCTGGAGCGTCGAAACGTCTGTGGGCGTGGGGGAGTCCCTTTACAAAGAGTTGGAGGGCGGCGGGTATCTCGAGGATCCGGTCTCGGGCATCGCTGGCATGGCGAGGACGCGCCGTGAACTCCTGCGGCGAGGCATTGACACGCCCCTGGCAAGCAACGTGGCCGTGACGTCATTCGCGCACCTCCCGGAGTCGATCGCCGAGGACGCCGTGCAGGTCGTCCTGTGCGACCACCATTTTTGGGGCGGCATGCGACAAGTCCAGCACTTGGGCAAGCTGTGCCAGACGTTCGGGCTGTCACTCTCGATGCACTCGAACTCCCATCTGGGCATCTCGCTGATGGCGATGGCCCACGTGGCGGCCGCGACCAAGAACCTCACCTATGCCTGCGACACCCACTACCCATGGCAGACATCGGACGAGGTGATCGAGGGCGGTCGCCTCTCGTTTGACAACGGGTCGCTGCGCATACCCGACAAGGGCGGCTTAGGAGTGGTGCTGGACTACGACCAGCTGGCCCGCCTGAAGCAGCGCTACGAAGCGATTCCGTACCGGCGACGCGACGACGAATTGGAAATGCGCAAGCATATCGACCGAACCTGGCGACGAATCTTGCCGCGCTGGTAGTCCATTCCCCGGTTTCTTGCCGCCCGGTGTTGCAAACGCGATGCAAGGGGTCTAGTATCATTGCAGCCGGAAGGAGGGATGGTCATGACGAGAGTGTGCCGTCTTACAGTTCTTTTCTTAAGCTTGGCTGTGGTGTCGGCGTATGCCGTGCCCCGGGTGACATCCGTCGAGCCTGACGCCGTAGCGCCCGGCGGTTCGGCAGTGGCTAACGGCTCGGACCTCGATAGAGCCCACGTCGACGATCTTTACCTGACTGCCGGCGGGAGCGACATTCTTGTCAAGGTCACAGAGCAGACCGCGGACTCGATAACGTTTGAAGTCCCGAATTCCACGGAGATGAAGCGTTACCGCTTGATGCTGTTGACGGCGGGCCCGGGAGCGGCTTACATGGAGCAGCCCGTGGCGCTGGAGATCGTCGACGAGGCGACCGCCAAGCAACGTGCCGAGGAAGGCGAGGTCGAGCTCGAAATCATCGACGCCGAACCAGCGGAGCCAGAGAACTAGAAAACGGGGAAGTAGGTTTCCCCGACAGGAGCGATTCACGGTACTGGCTTGACCGGGCTCCGCGATGCCTGCCGGGGGGCAGTTCCCAGCCTGTTCAGCGCCCATTCCGCATGCTCGCGGACGACCCGGTCCGGACCTCGTGCAAGGCGTTCCAGTGCATTGCGGAAGCGCGGATTGCCGCTGTTTCCCATGGTGACGGCAACATTGCGGAGGAAACCGGTGTAGCGGCTGCGCTCAATCGGCGTTCCCGAAAAGCGCGCGTTGAACTCTTCCTCACTCAAGCTCGCGAGATCCTCGAGAAGGGGCTCTTCGTTGATGGGCTCGAAAGCCGGATCGTCCGTGACAGCCGCTCTCTGGGGGTTGTTCCACGGGCACACGTCCTGGCAAATGTCGCATCCGAACAGGTGGTGGCCGACAGCTTCCCGCTGCTCTTCCGGAATCGGGCCGCGCAGCTCAACCGTCCAGTACGCAATGCAGAGGCGCGAGTCCAGGGCGTATTCCGGGCCGTCGTGAGCGCCGATCTTGACAAAGGCGTCAGTCGGGCATGCGTCAATGCACCGGCGGCAGGTGCCGCACCGGTCCGGCGCTGCCGTGTCCGGCGCGAACTCGAGGGAGGTGAGGATTTCTCCCAGGAAGAACCAGGATCCGCGCCGCTCGTCGATCAGGCACGAGTTCTTGCCGATCCAACCCAGGCCGGCTCGGTGACCGTAGGCGCGCTCCAGCAATGGCGACGTATCGACGCAGACCTTGCACTGGACGTCGTGGCCGTATTCGTCTCGGATCCAGTCCGCCAACACGCGCAGCCGCTGGCGGAGTATCCCGTGATAGTCCTCGGCCCATGCGTAACGCGAGACCCACCCCTGTTCGCAGGACTCGAACTCGGTCGAGTACGGACCGCCTGAATTGTAAACTGCGCCAACGCAGACAACGGATCGCGCCGATGGCAGCAGGGTGCGAGGGTCTGCGCGCATTTCCCCGCGGCGGCCGGCGAGATAGCTCATTTCACCGTGGTAGCCGCGACCGAGCCATTCGGGGTAGAAGAGCGATTCCGGTGTGGTCTCGGCCGGGGCGACGCCCGCAAGCTCGAACCCGAGTTCGAGGGCGCGGTCCTTAACCGGTTTCGAAGCGCGCAAGGGTAGCAGGGCGGCCGGGCGGGCCGGACCGTACGGCCGGGGGCTCGGCGTAGCCATTCAGTGTCTCAATACTGCCGCAAAACCTCAAAATCACGCGATTCGCCGATTTCTGGTTGAACGATGCGGATCGTGCGGGTAGACTCACTAAGGGTTCCGAGCGCGCCTGCCGCCGGGCGAGTTCGGAGAGTGCCCGTCCGCGCGACCGGGCATTGCCCCGCGCGGGAAGAAAGCAAGAGTTCTATCGGAGGAGTAGTTATGCAACGACCGGTGAAATATCTGGAGCGGGGCCTGACGCGCGCAGCGCGGGCAGGTTGGGCGATCGCCCGCAACCTGGATGCCCGCAAGGACCCGCGGGCGGCGTTCACTCCGGCTTGGTCTGAGAAGCCGATGCTCAAGTCATGGGAGAAGACGAAACCGCCGCTGGGATGGCCGCGCAAGACGGATTCGCTTTGCCCGAAGTGCGTCCGCGAAGCGCGCGAAGTGATCTTGAACGGCGAAGTTGACTACTCGATTCTGAAAACGGAGAAGGTGGGCGAAGTACCGGCGACGATCATCCAGCGCGACAACCAGGTCTGGATGGTCAAGGAGTGTCCCCAGCACGGCAAGACCGAGGATCTGATGGCCATGGATGCCAAGTTCCTCGAGCACATCGAGTCGCAGTTCCCGGGGCGCGACATCCGTGCCCACAACGACGAGGAACTTCACAATCACGGCTCCTCGACGGTGAAGTGGGGACGCGGCGCGGTGCTGACCGTCGATTTGACGAACCGGTGCAACATGATGTGTGACCCGTGCTTCATGGACGCGAACCAGGTCGGCTTCGTCCATGAGCTGGAGTGGGAAGAGATCAAGACGATCTTGGACAACGCGATCCAGATCAAGCCTCGTCGGCAGATGTCGGTGCAGTTCTCCGGTGGCGAGCCGACGATGTCACCGTACTTCCTGAAGGCGGTCCAGTACTGTCGGCGGATCGGTTACAACTCGGTGCAGGCGGCGACGAACGGAATCGAATTCGCCCGGAATCCCGAGTTCGCGGCGGCTGCTGCTGACGCGGGCATGCGCTATGCGTACCTGCAGTTCGACGGGATCGGGAATGAGCCGAACCAGCACCGCAAGATCGGCAACCTGTTTGACGTCAAGATCAAGGCGATCGAGAACATGCACGATGCCGGCATCGAGATCGTGCTGGTGACGACGCTCGTCAACAACGTCAACAACGAAGAGGTGGGCCCGATCATCCAGTTCGCGCGCGACAATCCGGGCCGGATCGCCTTCATCGCGTTCCAGCCGGTATCGTTCACCGGTCGTGACGAGGAGATCACCGACGAGCGTCGCATGCGGCAGCGCTATACCCTGAGTCATCTGGCGCACGACGTCAAGAAGCAGGTGGGTATCACCGAGCCGACGCGCGACTGGTTCCCGATCTCCGTGATGGGCAGCTTCGTTGACGCGGCGGACCTGGCTCACGGCCCGCAAGCGCAATGGGGTCAGGTCAGCTGCGGTTGCCATCCGAACTGCGGCGTGGGCACGGCCCTGATGATCAACAAGGAAACCAAGGACATGGCTTCCGTGCCCGAATTCATCAACGTGCCGCAGTTCGTGCAAGACATCCGGCGCGTCACTGATTCCGGGCGAGGCAAGCTGGCGACAAACGTCCAGATGGGCCTGGCTCTGTTGAAGAACTACAACCCGCTGAAGGCGCCGAAGGACTTCTCGATGTTCGATCTGCTGAAGAAGTTCGACAAGTCGTTCGCGCTCAGTGGCAAGAACTACGGCAAGGGCACGGCGCGACGCAATGATCCGTGGAACTTCCTGTTTGTTGCGGGAATGTGGTTCCAGGACTTGTTCAACTACGACTTCCGGCGCACGGAGATGTGCGTGATCCCGTATGGGACCCAGGAGGGTGAGATCTCCTTCTGCGCGTACAACACCGGGATTGGCTGGCGCAACATCATCGAGAAGATGCATATGACCGCCACCCTGTCGACCTGGTACGGCGAGCACGGGCGTCACAAGATCTACGCCGGCGGCCGCAAGGTCGACGAGATCACGCACCTGAGCGAGAGGCTTCATATCAACGCCGAGCACGCGTCGCGCGGCGCGCAGGTTTCCGACGGCCCGCAGAACGCGCGCGAAGAGAAGATCGCGGCGCGCGACCGCAAGCTGGCCGAGGCGCGGCAGAAGGGGGAGGAGGCGCCGGGGGTCGCAAGCTGTCGGCGGAAGAGGAAGCCAAGCTGATGAAGATGTACCGCCAGGATGTCCTCAAGGAGGCTCCAGCGCCTGCGCTGGTGCAGATCGGGGGTACGGCCGGGACGGACCAGCCGCGCGAGACAGTCGGCGCGAGCGGCGACTAGTTCAACCCAGCCTACCGAGCCGCGGGATTGGCGAAGGGCCGTCCTGTGCTCCGGGTTCGCGAGGCGTCGGTTTTTCCGTAGCCGGCAGGGCCTGCGTTGCAGTTCGGGGCGGCGGCAGGTCGGATCCTACCGCGTGGCTCCGTTCCCCGGCCTCAGCAGCCTCGGGTGGATGCAACCCTCTCAAGCACGGACCCATCCCTGACGATGGTTTGCTCCCTCTCCGGCCCGGTCGACACGCCGCCGATCTCGACTTCGAGCCGATCTTCCAGGAATGCGATGTAGTCCTTGGCCGCTTGAGGAAGGCTGTCGAACGAGGTCACGCCACGCGTCGGGCTGTTCCAGCCGGGCAAATCCTCGTAAACAGCTTCGACCTCCTCGTACTCCTCGGCAATTGCCGGCATCCAATCCAGCGGCGCTCCTCGCAAGCGGTATCCGGTGCAGACGGGAATTGTCGTCAGGTAGTCGAGCACGTCGAGCTTGGTAATGAACAGCGAGGAGAGGTGGTTGATGGCGTGGGCGTACCGCAGCAACGGGATGTCGAACCAGCCGCAGCGTCTTGGCCGGCCCGTCACCGTTCCGAACTCGCCTCCGGCGTCTCGCAGCGCGTCGCCGGCCGGCCCGTGCAGCTCCGTGGCGAACGGTCCTTCGCCTACGCGCGTCGCGTAGGCCTTCGCGACTCCGACGATGTCATGCAGGAGCCGTGGCGACACGCCTGATCCGGTGCATAGGCCTCCCGCACTTGCGTTCGACGATGTGAGGTACGGATAAGTGCCGAAATCGATGTCCAGCATCGTGGCCTGGGCCCCCTCGAAGAGAAGCCGCTTTCCCTGCTTGATCGAGTCGTTCAGGTACTTGGCGGTGTCCGTGACGAATGGTCGCAACCGCTCGGCGCACTCCAGGTATTCTTCCAGCGCGCCTTCCGAGTCCCATGGCTCGCTGATGCCGAGAGCGCGGGCGACCGCGCCGCGCTCCTCGGCGATCACGCGGAATCGCTTCGTGAAGTGCTCGCGAGACAGCAGTTCGGCGACGCGTATGCCCCGTCGGGCCACCTTGTCCTCGTAGCACGGGCCAATCCCGCGGGAAGTCGTTCCAATCCGGCGCTTTCCCGGAGTCGCCTCGGACGAGCGTTCGAGCAGCGGATGGTAGGGAAACACAACATGGGCGCGATTGCTGATCAGCAAATTCGACTCGACGCGAACCCCGGTCCGGCGCAGCGAATCGATCTCGTCGAGCATCGCTGCCGGGTTGATGACCACTCCATTGCCTACCACCGCCGTCTTTCCCGGCCAGAGGATGCCGCTGGGGACCAGCGAGAGCTTGTAGACCTTGTCGCCGATCTGGACGGTGTGACCGGCATTGTTCCCGCCTTGGCAGCGCACGACGATGTCGTAGTGCTCGGCAGCCAGGTCGATGAGCTTGCCCTTGCCCTCGTCACCCCACTGGAGACCCAGGACTGCGAGATTTGACATGGAGAATCCAGGAAGGACCCGATCTTGCGGGCCAGCGAGATAGGGGGAAGGCCTCGTGCCGCCCCTGCAAGGGGGAACCTAGGCCAGCCCCTATTCTAGCGCCCTCGGCGAAGGCTCTGGCGAAAGCGGGGTCGGGCCGGCCTTCCACGTGTTCCACAGTTGCTCCATTGCGGCCACCCGGCCGGGCATCTCGCCTGCCCGGTCGTGCAATTCGGTGCCGTCGGTTTCGAGGTCATACAGTTCCCAGGCGCTATTCCTCACGGCGACAAGCTTCCAGCGGCCTTGCCGGACCGCCCGGCCTCGGCTCCATTGCCAGTACAACTCCCCGGGCGGTTGGCGTGTACCCCCCCGCAGAATCGGAACGAGGCTGGCTCCATCCATGGCATGAACTGGCCGACCCTCGAATTCCGAAGGCTGCTCGATTCCGGCGGCATCCAGAAACGTCGGCATCAGGTCGATGACGTGCGCGAGCTGGCCGGTCATGCTTCCTGGCTGGGAGATTGCCTTCGGCCACCTCGCGATCAGCGGTACAGTGATGCCCCCTTCGTGATCGTGTTGCTTGTAGAGCCGGAAGGGGGTATTGGATGCGTTGGCCCACCCGTATCCGTAGCTCTGGTAGGTGTTCTCGGGCCCTGGCATGACGTTCGGGATGTTCCCCGGAATGACAGGCCGTCCGTCACGGGTCGTTTCCGGCAGGTAGGGTCCCTTGCGGTCCGGGGCATACTCGACATGGCATCCGCCATTGTCGATCTGGAAGACCACCAGGGTCTTGTCGGCTTCGCCGGACTCGTCCAGCAGGTCGAGCAACTTTCCGATTCCCTGGTCCATTCGCGTGATCTGGGCCGCGTAGACTTCCATGCGGCGTTGCTGCCAAGCCTTGTGAGGCTCGTCTGCCCAGGAGGGGACCTCGGGGTTGCGAGGTGAGAGCTTCCACGCCGGATCAACCGTGCCCAGATTCTTCATGCGCTCGTGGCGCTCGTCACGTAGAGCGTCCCAGCCGCCACTGTACCGCCCCGCATACGGAGCGATGTCCTCCTCGAAAGCGTGAAGGGGCCAGTGGGCGGCGGTGTAGGCGACGTATAGGAAGAATGGTTCCTGCTTGTCAAGCCCCTCTTGCATGAAGTCGAGAGCGTAGTTCGAGATAGCGTCGGTGTAGTAGAAATCCGGGTCGAGGTACAGGTGCTCGGCTGGTTCGTTGTCCAACATCAGCGATGCCGGCGTCCAGAAGCTGCATGCTCCCAGAGTTGTACCGAAAAACCTGTCGAAGCCGCGCTGGCAGGGCAGGTTCTCCCGACTGCCGTCGTTGGCCAGATGCCATTTGCCGCTCATGTAGGTCGAGTAGCCGGCCACGCCCAGCGCCTCGGCGGCGGTCACGATATTTTCCGAGATGCCGCCTTCGGGCCCGAGGGACTTCGTTGTATAGCAGCCGCTGAGCAGCGAAGCCCGTGTCGGGACGCACATGTTGTTCGTGTAGAAGCGCGTGAATCGCACGCCCTCTGATGCGAGGCGGTCGAGATTCGGAGTCTCGATCTCGCCTCCGTAGCAGCCCAGATCGGAGTAGCCCATGTCATCGGACATGATCACCACGATGTTCGGGCGGGTGCCCTGCGTCGGTCCTGAATTCGGTGTCGAGCACCGGGCGGCCGCCAGTGGCGCGGCGATGCCTGCGATTTCAAGAAAACGGCGTCGGTCGAGAGACTGTGTTTCGATCACTCAGATATCCTAGCGTCGAACCGGAACCCGGAGGGATCTCAGGGCTCCCGGAGTCGCTACGCCCGGGTCAGCAATGCCAGCCGGGTCGAGCATGGCCTGTACGCTAGGAGCATGTCGCTGCCCGCGCGAATCTGCGTTTTCTGCGGCTCCAGCAGCGGCCAAAACCGAGCTTATGCAGACGCTGCCGTGGCCCTCGGCAGGTGCTTGGCCGGCCATGGGATCAATCTTGTCTACGGCGGAGCTTCCGTAGGTCTGATGGGCGTGCTGGCAGACACCGTCCTGGCATCGAGAGGCGAGGTTGTGGGAGTTATCCCGAAGGCTCTTGCCGAAAAGGAGGTGTCGCACAAGGATTTGACAAAGCTGCATGTCGTAGGGTCGATGCATGAGCGCAAGGCGGTCATGGCGGATCTCGCAGAGGCCTTCATCGCTCTTCCGGGCGGATTCGGCACGGTAGAAGAGCTGTGCGAGATCATTACGTGGGGACAGCTTGGATTCCACCGGAAGCCGATCGGATTGCTGAATGTGGACGGCTATTTCGACTCGTTGCTGGCGTTCTTCGACCGGGCTGTACACGATCGGTTCGTCCATTCGGTGCATCGCGGGCTGGTGATCGACGGCACCAGTCCGGAAGAGATCCTGAATGCGTTCAGCGACTACCGCGTCCGTTCTCTGGAGAAGTGGACTGATCTGCCGAGTGCGTGACGACGGCCATCGAGGGTTCGGCCCCGCTGCCTGTTGCCTCCGTGCGAGCAGGCTTGGTCGGGAGCGCGCAAAGGAACCCCGCCATGCCGGGCCACCAGCCCTCGAGCGGCTACAGAGCATCGGGCAGGGCCTGTCGTTGGCCTGTTGTCCGCTAGAGATCGGCGAGTTCAGGATTCTCGGCGGCCCATTCCATGAAATCCTCGACGGTATAGAACGTTTCGTGCCTGTAGAGTCGGCCACGGTCCTCGAGCGGTGCGGTCCAGTCGTAGTCCCAGGAATCGCCTGTACGCTCCATCCAGCCTGCCAGTTCGGCTTCCAATCCGGCCTGTACTTCCGCGGCTTCAGGCCGGCCTGCCAAGTTGTCTAGCTCGTAGGGGTCTGCCTCGAGGTCGTAAAGCACCCATGGCTCGTCCCTCGTGCGGGCGTACATGTGGCGAGCCGTGCGAACGCCGCGCCACCCGCGCTCGACTCCGCCCGCAAGGTACGGGCCAAAGATCTGGAAATACGCCGATTCGGGGCCGCTCTGGGATGCTCCCAGGATGACAGCCGAAAGGTCACTGCCCTGCATTCCCGGGTCCGCCTCGATGCCGCAGAGCGACAGGAGCGTAGGCGCGATGTCAACATGCGAGAACAGCGCGTCAGTCTCACCTCCACCGCCATGCGGATGCCGCACGATGCCCGGCACCCGGATCGATTCCCCCCAAGGCTTCCGTTTCAGCTTCGCGCCATGCGAGCCGAGCATGTCCCCATGATCGGAGGAAACGATCACGATGGTGTTGTCTCGCAATCCCAGATCATCCAATTCCGCCAGGACCCGGCCCACCTGATCGTCCACCGCAGTGACCATCGCGTAGTATGCAGCGATTTCCTTCCTGCCCGGCATTGCCCTGCCAGGGCTGGGAACGAGATCCCGCTCGGATGTGTCGCCGTCGAAATTTGGGCGAAGTTCGATGGCATCGGGGTCATACATTGCCATGTATTCATCCGGCGCGATATAGGGGTCGTGGGGCGGGCCCATCTGAATGGTCAGAAAGAACGGACGGGAATCCTCGCGCGTCTTCCTGAGGAAATCGATTCCGATGTCCGTCCACGCCTTCGGTTCGAACTCCTTGATCGGAATCGGCGTCGGCTCGTCCCGGAAATAGTGCGTGTCGAAATGGGCGTGGCTGACTTCGTTGGCGGCCCAGAACTCGAATCCCTGCCGTCGCGCTCCGGGCGGGATCCAGCCCGGCTGACGCGGCCCTCCGTCGAGGTGCCACTTGCCGATGAAACCGGTTCGGTAGCCCGCGTTGGCGAACAGCTCGGCCATGCTCGTCTCGGACTCCCTCAACCTCAGGTCGTTGGCCACCATTCCGTTGGCGTGCGCGTACTTCCCGGTAAGGATGATTGCCCGGGCCGGGCAGCACACCGGAGAATTCGCCAAGTGGTTGCGGAACAGCACGCCTTCTGCGGCGAGCTTGTCCAGATTGGGGGTCTTGACATCCGGATTGCCCATGCATCCCATCGCCTGCGCCCGCATCTGATCGGGGAACAGGAACAGGACATTGAGAGGCTCCTGTGGCGTCGCCTGCTCGGATTCGCAACTCCACGCTCCGAGCAGGGCCCCACCGGAGGCCATCAATTGGCGTCTTGTCAGCATGTGAATCAGATTGTATCGCGGCGTCGCTCACCCGGGCGCCGTTGCGGTGCTCCACGGCGCCGCTTCGCGGCCCGCGTTCGAATGGTCGGCTACCAGCCAGCGGCGTAGCGATGCGCGTACGGGTCGGCCCCGGCCTCGATCACGCCGTTGTCCCGGAGCTTGATTGCCGTGGGTGCCGAACCGCTCGCCCTCCGGCTGCGCCGGTCGACCAAATGCCCCAGTGCTGCCAGTTCTTCCACGACGAAGGGAGGCATCCGTTCGTCAAGCAGCAACACGTTCGGTTCCATGGCGTGGTCATCGAAGCTGGACACCAGGTGCTTGCTCTGGAAGCGCGGCGCTTCGACAGCAGCCTGGGGATTGAACTGGAAGAGGATGGCCGCCAGCAGGACCTGGAGCAAGGCCTGCTCTTGCTGGTCACCGCCCGGCGTTGACAGCGCCATGAACGGCTCGCCTCGACGAGTCACCAACGTGGGTGTGAGGGTGATTCTGGGTCGCTTGCCCGGTTCCACGACGTTCGGATGGCCCTTGATCGTCAGGAAGCTGTGCGCCCTTTGCGTCAGCGGAATGCCGGTCCGTCCCGCGATCACCGACGGCATCCACGCCCCGGACGGCGATGCCGAGAACATCATTCCGTCGGCTGTCGCGATATTGATCGAGGTCGTATCCCTGGATGCGAGCCTGTCTGGCAGTGGGCGCATCTGCCCGGTGTGGCGAGACGGGTGCATGGGCACGGCGGCGCCGAACGATCCCGGGCGAAACGCGGACGATGACCGATCCGGGTCAATCAACGCCCGTCGGCTGGCGGCGTAGTCCTTCGAGAGAAGTTCGCGCGGTACCGCCGAAAACTCCGGGTCGCCATACCATGAGTCACGGTCAGCAAACGCCAGCTTGAGCGCTTCGACCAATCGATGGATATACGCGGGTGTGTTCCATCCGATCGACTGCAGGTCGTACCCTTCGAGGATATTGAGAGCTTGCAGCAACACCGCGCCCTGAGTCCAGAAACCCGCCTTGTAGACTTCGTGACCGTGGAATGTCGCGACCAGGGGCCGCTCGACTTGCAACTGGAATCCAGCGAAGTCCTCGTAACGCAGCAGACCGCCGCTGTCCCTGACGAACTCCGCAATCTCGCGAGCGACAGGTCCCCGGTAGAAGTAGTCCCGTACGGCTTCGATCGCAGCCTCACGTGACTTTCCGGCCGCCAAGGCGCGTCGCTCGGCGAGTCCCATCGAGACGATCGTCTCGGCGAGGTCCGGTTGCCGGAATATATCCCCGGCACTCGGAAATCGCCCATTTGGAGCGAACACCGAGCGCGAGGTCGGAAACAACTTCAGGAAGCTGGAAGCCTCTCCAATTGAACGGGACCGGGTCCGGTCGATCGGATGCTTCCTCGCCAGCTCGATCGCGGGCGCCGAGACCGCGTTGAACGACATCGTCCCGAACTGCTTCAGAGCCAGCAGCGCGGCGTCGACCATCCCGGGAACAAGGGCCGGCAGCGTTCCGTATGAGGGGATCGGTCCTGTCTTGTGCTCGCGCTGAGCTGCTTCGATCTCAAGTTCGGGGTCGGGCTCGAGGCTCAGGAAGAATTCCAATGTCATCCGCGCCGGCGCCTTGCCGACACCTGCGATGGAGTGCACCTGGCCGTCCGTCGTACGGACCAGAATCGGAGCCTCGCCGCCGAAACCGAAGTGCGAGAACTCCGTCACCGCTCCTGCTAGCAGGGCGGCGATTCCGGCGTCCACTGCGTTGCCGCCGCCTTCGAGGGTGCGCATCGTGGCTTGCGTCACGAGCGGCGTCCCGGCCGCGACCGCCGCCTTGGTCCCGCGCACAACAGGGCGGCGAACCTCCCATCCAAAGATCGCTCGCTGCCGACGCTGATCCTCCGACCTAGGTCCCCGGGTCTGTGTGGGCGCCGTGCAGACGGTGAGCAAACCCAGCGCCAGCACCCATGCGACGTGTCCCTTATTCGTCACTTGCAGCCGCCGTCATGATACCGGTTTCTTGGGAGATTCGTGCCGAAGTGAATCGGCGCGAGGATTCTGGAATCAAATGTGGCCGAAAACGGGCTCCTCTTCTACGGGAGCCGGCGCGGCCGCAGCTAGCATGTCCCTAACTCTCGCGATCGCGGTCCACTTTTCCCGGTTGCGCATCGCGCGGCGGTTCGCCAAGAGGTGGGCGGTGGATCCTTCGAGTACCTTGTGGATGATCTTGAGACCGTTGGCCCGCAGGGTGCTGCCCGTCTCGGTGTTGTCTACGATTGCCTCGCCGTCTTCAGGTGGCTTCGATTCGGTCGCGCCGAACGAGTGGAATATCGCAACGGGCGACGTGCCGCTACGCCTCACACTGAGTCGGGAGTACGGGCTGTACAGCGCTGGCTCCAGATCGGTATGCTCGCGGACCAACGCCTCCGTGAGATTGAGATACTCGGTCCAAATCCGAAGCGGCTGGGTTCCGGTGGAATCGACGAACCGCGCGAAGAGATCTCTGGCGGAGTTGACGTCTTCCCACGCATCCGACACGCCGAGAACGATGTCGACTCGACCGAATCCCAGATCGACCAAGTTCTCCACGTTCGCCGAGACGTCACTCTCGTAGTACCAGTCGATACCTGAAATGCCGAGGTCGAAGAATCCCGCTTGCAGCATGTACGGGATCTCTTGCGGCCGCATGGTCTTGGTCACAATCCCTTCGATGCCCAGGTCTGGCCGATAGCTGCGGCTGCCGTCGGCGTAACCCTTCGGGTCGATACCCGCGCGCTCCAGGAACGCACGGGCCTTCTTCTCCAAGCTGCCCTTGGGGATGGCGAGCCGGACGGAACTCATGCGGACTCCTTTCCGGCAGGTCTCCGATCCCGCGCCGCCGCCGCCAGTGCGAGCAGGACCGAGTCGGCGTCGGCGCCGGTCTCAATTCCGCCGGGCAAACGCACCCTCCCGGCCTCGAGGGTGGCAATCGGCGCTCCGGCCGCGCCGACGCTTGCCCCGCGGTCTCGTAACTCCTCGGCGAGGCGCACTGCGTCGGCCTCGTCAGCCGGTCCGGCCGCCGTCAGGCCGATGCCCCGCGAGGTGGCGGTCCGATCTTGTGTGGCGAGTGATTGCTGAAGTATGTCGAACCGCACGCCGCCGCCAGTGGCAGGTGTCGGGTCGCCGCCGAAGAGCTCGACCAAGCGGTCGTAACGCCCTCCGCCGCACAGCTTTCCCCGCTCTCCCGAAATCTCGAACACCATTCCCGTATAGAACGTTAGGCCGCGCGCGATGCCCAGCGAGACCTCGAAGCCGTCGATACCGTAATGTCCTAGCACTCGGCATACTTCCATCAGGTCGGCAAGCGAGTCTCCCGCACTGGAGGTGCCCAAGACCGTCGCGGCGAGCTTGGAGACTTCATCAAGGGTTCCCCTGATCCGACTCGCCTGGATGAGCAGCTCCGCCGTGTCGTCCGGCAGGTAGCCTTCCACATTCCAAATCCTGCGAAACGTCGCAGCGGCCTCCTCCGGGAGCCGCTCGGCCATTTCGCGTGGACCCGGCGCCGGAAGGTCTGCGATGGCGAACTCTCCCGCGTAGCCGTCCCGGGCTTGCAGGGAAGCCAATTCCCTGCGGTCCATGCGCAACTGCTCGATGGCCAGGGGGTCGTTGTCTGCCGATAGCGCCGCGCAACGCTCGCTGATCCCGGACAGGCGGTCAAGATGCCCGATCACGGTAGCCCTCTCGTCCGGGTTGAGTTCGACGGGCAGCAGGGATCGGAAGATGCCAGCTGTCCCGATTGTCAACGTGAGATTGCCGATTCCGATCGAGCGCAGGAAGCGGTATGCGGCAGCCACGACCTCCGCGTCCGCTCGCGGAGACGCGTCACCAAGCACCTCGAATCCGGCCTGTGTGAATTGCCGTGACCGGCCTGAGTGCGGGCGGCAGTACCGGAAGCACGGACCCACATAGAACAGCTTGTACGGCCGCCGGTACTCCTCGAGAGCCCCGGAAGCGACGAGGCGGCATATCGGTGCCGTCAGCTCCGGCCGCAGCGCGTATTCCTCGTGATCGCAGTGAAAGGTGAGGAGGGAACTCTTGATTTCCGGGCCGGATCGCGCCGTGAAAAGGTCGGCTCGCTCGAAGATCGGCGTGGCGACCTCTTCGAAACCGTATGCCTCCGCATTGCGCGCGAAGGCTGCATCCAGGTATCGGCGAGTCGCCACCTGCACAGGTAGCTCGTCTCGCGTGGCAGGGGGCGGGGAGTTGTCGAGCATGACGGAGCGCCGCAGAACGGGCAAGCGGGAGCGTGCGGCCGAATCCGCCGGAGAGCGACCCCGCTATTCCAATCTTACTGTTCCTCGAGTCCGCCGTCGTGGCGCCACGCCGGGCCCCTTCTCCGACGATGCGAGGACTCGCGTTCCCGGCCTGACTTTGACCACGCGAGAATATGGCGCGTCGGGCGGAAGTCCGTATAATGGGATTGGGGTCAGACTCAATTGGCACACGGTGCCATCAGCCCTCCTTCCACCCGCGCAAGGTCATCGCATGCATGACGTGAATGTCGCTCCTGTCGAGGAGCCTGTCTCACAAACCCTGGAGGAAGTCGTCAACGACTTCAGTGTCCACGTTGCCACCGTCAACGGGTCGGGCAGTCAGTCTTCGAACCTGATCCTGCTGCGTGCCCTGTTTGAAATGGGCATTCCCGTTTCCGGCAAGAATCTGTTCCCTTCCAACATTGCCGGCTTGCCCACGTGGTACACGATCCGCGCCAGCAAGTACGGCTTTACCGGCCGCAAGAAGGAGACCGACGTCCTCGTTGCGATGAACTCGCAGACCGCCGAGGAAGATGTCGAGAGCCTCAGCCCGGGCCGGGCCGTCATTTACGATGAGCCGCTGCACTTGAACGATCTCCGTCAGGACTTGCACTTCTATCCCTTGCCGTTCGACAAGCTGGTCGCGCCGGTCTGTCCGGCCCCGAAGCTCCGCAAGCTTGTCCGCAACATCATTTACGACGGGGTGCTGGCATCGCTTCTAGGTATCGAGATGGAGGAGATCCGCAACGCCATCCTCAAGCAGTTCAAGACCAAGCCAAAGGCTGTGGAGTTGAATTGGAACGCGGCCGTAGCGGGCTATGACTGGGCGCAGGAGCACTTGGTCAAGAAGGACCCTTTCCGTTTCGAGCGAATGGAAGGGAACAAGGGCAAGATCATCATTGAAGGGAACGCGGCGGCGGCGCTGGGCGCGGTCTTCGGAGGCGTGAGCGTCATCACCTGGTATCCCATCACCCCGTCGTCCTCCCTGGCCGAGTCTGCTCAGGAGTATCTCAAGCGGTTCCGGATCGATCCTGAGACCGGCAAGGCAACCTTCGCAGTGGTGCAGGCCGAGGACGAGCTGGCTTCGATCGGCATGGCCATCGGGGCCGGCTGGGCCGGCGCGCGGTCGATGACCACCACGGCCGGGCCCGGAATCTCTCTCATGTCGGAGTTTGTCGGCCTGGCGCATTTTGCCGAGATTCCGGTGGTCCTGATTGACGTGCAGCGGATGGGACCGTCAACCGGGCTTCCGACGCGCACGTCCCAAGGCGATTTTCTGTCGGCGGCCACCCTCTCGCACGGCGACACGCTTCACCCGATGCTGATTCCGGCCACGCCGGAAGAGTGCTTCGAGTTCACTGCGAAGGCGTTCGATGTGGCGGAGCGAATCCAGTCGCCGGTGTTCGTGATGCTCGACCTTGACCTGGGCATGAACTATTGGACAGCGGACAAGTTCGAGTACCCCGATTGGGAAATGGATCGCGGGAAGGTCTTGAGCGAAGACGACATCGAGAAGCTCCTTGGGAACTGGGGACGCTATCGAGACATTGATGGCGATGGCATCACCTACCGCACGATTCCTGGCAACAGGCACCCGCAGGCGGCGTACTTCGCGCGCGGCACGGGCCACGATCCCGATGCGAACTACAGCGAGCGCGAAGAGGATTGGATCCGGAACATGGCGCGGATCAGGAAAAAGATGCTCGGCACTCGCCGTCTGCTGCCCGAGCCGGTCATCGACGACAACCCCAACGCACGCTTCGCTTTCGTGGGCGCCGGCACAAGTAATGAAGCGATTCGGGAGAGTCGCAGCCAATTGCTGCTCGAGTACGGCATCGAGACCGCCTATTGCCGCGTACGGGGCTGGCCATTCAGCCACCGCACCGAAGACTTTATCGCCAGGCACAAGCGAGTCTATGTGGTCGAGCAGAATCGTGACGCGCAGTTGCGAACGCTTCTGCGCCGGCAATTCCCGGTGATTCACGACCACCTCAGGAGCATCTGCTACTTCGGAGGGATGCCCCTGGACGCACGCACCGTAACCGAGGCCGTTGTCGAGGAGGAGAGGCTGTGAGCGCCACAACCACTGCCAAACGGAAGAAGACGGGGACTCCCAACCGGATCGGGCTAGGGCTCGACCCGTATCGCGGGCTCAAGACGACGCTCTGCGCGGGGTGCGGTCACAATTCGATCTCCGAACGCATCATCGAATGCTTCTTCGAAATGGGCATCGACCCAACGCAGGTCGTGAAGCTCTCGGGCATCGGCTGCTCGTCGAAGTCCCCGGCCTACTTCCTGAGCATGTCGCACGGATTCAACAGCGTGCATGGGAGGATGCCCGCGGTGGCCACCGGCGCAGTGCTTGCGAACAAGCAGTTGCTGGCGCTGGGCGTGTCGGGCGATGGCGACACGGCCTCGATCGGCCTCGGGCAGTTCGTGCACATGATGCGTCGCAACGTCCCGATCATCTACATCATCGAGGACAACGGCTGCTACGGGCTGACCAAGGGACAGTTTTCGGCAACGGCGTCGCGCGGCTCGCTGACGAAGACAGGCATCTCCAATGATTTGGCACCGATCGATTCCTGCGGTCTGGCGGTCCAGATGGGCGCGACATTCGTCGCGCGTTCATTCTCCGGAGACAAGAAGCAGCTCCAGGCGATCTTGAAGGCGGCCCTGAGCCACCGGGGCACGGCCGTGGTGGACGTCGTTTCCCCATGCGTGACATTCAACGATCACGTGGGCTCGACGAAGAGCTACAAGTACGTGCGCGACAACAAGATCCCGCTGCAGTCGATCGGGTTCGTTCCGTTCTTCGACGAGATCCACGTGGAAGAGGACTTTGCGCCCGGATCTGTTCGCGAAGTCGAACTGCACGACGGCTCGCTGCTGAGGTTGGAAAAGCTCGAAGAGGACTACGATCCCACCGACCGGCTCAAGGCGCTCGGCCGGATCGAGGCTGCGGTGGAACAGGGGCAGATCATCACTGGCGTGCTATACGTCGACACCGAGATGCCAAGTTTCACCGAGATGCTGAATCTCGATGACCTGCCACTCGCGCAGATCGGTCCAGAGCGACTGCGTCCGCCGCAGAGTGCTCTCAACGAGGTCATGACCGAACTCGCCTAGCGGTGCGGATTCAGGGCACGTTCTAGCCGGTCGCCGGTCCAATTCAGATGGAAGTTCCGTCCCCGGGGCTCAGCACTAGGGGCTGACCATGAGTGCGACTGTTTCGGCCAGCCATCCTGAATGCCAATTGTGGGCTCGCTTCGGTCCGTCCCGGTAGAGATGAGGGATGCCCAAACCAGTGAGCAAGTCGTGCATCTCGATGTGGTGTTTCCGGAACGAATCGAAATAGCCCGTGAGGATCAGGCGGCTCTCCGGTCGCAACCGGTCTGCCCGGTCACGAGCCAAGCGCGCAACGCGATATCGTTCGAAATTCGCCTGATTCCCGAAGATCGGTTCCATGCCGAACCTGTCCGGTACCGCTTGCATTAGGGGCGCGTCCCATGCAGCTGCCTTGGAGAACAGGTCAGGATGCCGCAACAGCAAGCTCCAGGCCCCCCAGCCAGATTTCGAGAAGCCGACCACCAAGCGCTCTAGCGGTGTGGGGCCGACACCATGCAACCGCTCTACAAGCGGCAGGACCTCCTTCAGCATGTAGCTCTCCTGTTGGAGCTGGGGGTCCGAGGGATGGTCAGCGTACCACGGGAGGTCGGAGAACGTCGGAATTGTGACGATCAGCCCGTGACGGCCGGCGAGGTCCGTCTGGCGAACTTCTTCCGCGGGGTCGCCCCATTTCGTGTCTTCGCCGGCCTCCACGGGAAGGACGTAGAGAATCGTCCGCAGACCCTCCGGGCCCGCCTGATCGGGGGTGAAGACGCGCACGATCGTTTCGCCGGCCTGTCTGGGGCTGTGGAGGCGGTAGACTTTCTCGCCGCCTCTTGCCGGCCCGACCATGGCAAGGGCGAGGATCAGCAGCGATTGGACTGCCCGCGAGCGGCCGCACGGACGAGGGCATCGTTCGGACTGGTGTGACAGAAAGCCGTTCCGGCGGAACTTGGCGGGTCGGTTCTCGCTAGAGACGGGCCAGCTAGCCACGAGCGACCTCATCATAGAGCAAGCGTGGCCGACCGCACGTCGTGCCCTAGATTCGCGGGCATCTGACTCTCGAACCGCTCGAACCATACGGAATTCCACGATTGGCCTGGAACAATCGGTGGGCATAGGCGCAGTCGAGGCGCTGGGATTGCGGTATCCTGTCATCACACGAACAGCCGATTGTCTTCGGCCTGCCGTATCGCCGGCAATTCGGAGATCGTGCTTGGAGGAGTTACTGTATGGATGTCGCACAAAACGGAGGCGTAGCGTCGGGCGGCGTTCCCAGGCGTCGCCTGTTCGAAGCCGCTGTTCCACTATTCGTGCCGGCCAGTGCGCTCGGCTTGGCCGGCGCCGTTCCACCAAGCGATCGGATCAACGTTGCCGGCCTGGGCATCGGTGGTCGCGGGGAGCGCGACCTGGAATCGTTCCTGGCCCAAGATGACGTGCAGTTCCGGGCGATCTGCGACGCCCGGAACGAACGTCGCGAAGCAATCAAGTCCAAAGTCGACCAGCATCACGGCAACAAGGACTGCGTGATGTATGGGGATATGTACGAACTGTGGGACCGCAAGGACATCGATGCGGTTCTGATTGCGACGGGGGATCGCTGGCATACGCTGCTCTCGATCCTTACGGCGAAATCCGGCAAGGATGTCTACTGCGAGAAACCGTGTTCGATGACGATCGCCGAGAGTCGCGCCCTGGCTGACACGTACCACCGGCTGGGCCGGGTCTACCAAGCGGGCACCCAGCGCCGGAACGGCACGAACTTCGAGTATTGCATCGAACTCGCGCGCAACGGGACGCTCGGGAAGCTGCGGACGTTGCATGCGAACGCCGCACCCGGAGGGCGCTACGGCGCCTTGACGACGCACGACTGGCTGCCGGCCGAGCCAGAGCCGCCCAAGAGCGTTGTCGACTGGGACCGCTGGCTCGGCCCTTGTCCTTGGCGGCCCTACAACTCCCTTTACGTGAGAAGTCGCTGGAGGGGCTACTTTGATTTTCATGGAGGAGGCATTCTCGAGTGGGGCTCGCACACCGTCGACCTCTGCCACGCGGCCGGAAGGCTGGACGAGACTGCTCCGGTTCGTTTCGAGCCTCATCGTCCCGAAGGCACCACTCCGTATTCCGTGGATTTTCGGTATGCGAACGGATTGGATCTCGTTCTCAGGGACAGCGGCTGGGGGGAATCGGGTTCTTGCGCCGTGCGCTTCGAGGGTGACGAGGGCTGGGTGCAGACCGGGGACGCAGGGCTTGTCGAAACCTCCGACAACCTGCGGCAGTATCGCAAGTTCTTCGAGGACCGCCGGGAAGCTACCACTCGGCACGTTCGGGATTTCCTGAACTGCGTGAAATCACGCGGCGAGACCCGGGCGAATGCGCTGGCTGCCTGCCAGACGCATATCGCGTGTCACGCCGCCTACATCGCATACCAGCTCGGGGAAGCGCTGGAGTTTGATCCGGCCACCGACAGTTTTCCGTCCAGCGAGAGTGCCAATCGCATGCGGTCACGCGCGATGCGGGAACCGTGGCGGCTGGCGTAGGAGGAGGCGGCAAATGTTGAGGCGCACATTTCTTGTGATCGGAGCCGTCGTCGCGGCGGTTGGCCAGCGGCTGCGAGGCCAGACCCGAGAGAATCTGAATCAGATGGCAAACCGGCAGCTGGATGCGACACCCTACAAATCAGCGGAAATCATGGGGATGGAGTCCGCGGACCTGGTTCAATTGCTGGACGATCCGGACTCCAGCGAGTTTGCAAGAGCCAAGGCGTGTCAGCGACTTGCGGTCGTGGGAGACGAAGCAGCGGTCCCGTCTCTGGCACGATTGCTGAGCGATTCCAAGCTTTCCCATTACGCTCGCACGGCGCTCGAGCCGATGCCCGGGAAATCGGTGGACCAAGCGCTGCGAGAGGCCCTCGGCAGCCTGGATGGAGGGTTGCTCATCGGAGTGATCAATTCGATCGCCTGGCGTCGAGACCACGGAGCCTTGGGGGCTCTGGCAAGACTGCGGCATGGCGACGATGCCCAGGTTGCCGCTGCGGCCACCTGGGCGATCAACCGGATTCGGCGGCCCTAGCCGCAGTGGCAGTGCGACGCGGGTCCGACCGCGCATTGCAGTATTGCCAAACCCGGCAAGGAATCGCTGGAACCCTGACAGGTCATCAGCGACATCGTCCCCGCTCCAGATGGTCAGTTCCGGTCACCAGCCTGTAGGGGCACTGTGATCGGTGGGAGCGAATACAGACGATCCCCTGACTTGAATCACCGGAGTCTATCCTCGGTGCTCGCGCCGCCTGTTGGAAGCGAGCCTGGCTACCGCGAACGGGGAATACACGACGAAGAACATCGCCAGCCCGATCACCTCGGACGTCAGGATGTACCACGGCCACGGCGCGAAGAAGAACGGCGTAATCGTTCCGGCTGGCGGTTGAGACAGGTATAGGTAGTTTGTTCCCAGCAAGACGTTGATGCCGGCGATTGCGATTGCATACAGATTGAGGCTGGCGAAAGCACGGAACAGCCCTCCGAGCGTCGGTCGCATCCGCAAGCCCCATGTGGCGAACAGGACTCCCACCACGATGCCGGAATGCGCGAGAAAGTACTGGAAGAAGCGATATCCCGGGAATGCAAGTTCTATCCCATTCGGAGTAACGACGGCGTTCGTAGCACCGGCGAGACCCCAGAAATAGGCGATTTCGTAAGTTCTTTGGTTCTTGGAAAACAGCGTTGCGGCGGTTGCGAGGACGGCAACACCACACGCGTGAAGCGGCAAGTGGTCTTGCACGAATTGATCCAGACCGAATTCGGTGATCCGGTAGCCCCAGTGGGTCACTTCGTTGATCAGAAGCCCGCCAGCCACGCAGTAGCCGATTTTCTTTCCTGCTGCCTTGGACCGGGCCCTTCGCGCGACACCCGAGAGCAATGCCGGCACGGCTACCGTCAGCGCCATCACGATGAGGTGTGGTGTGCCAAACGTCTGGAGTCCTGCGGTTGGCATAGGGTGCTTGCGTCTGGTCGGCAGGGCGATGGCGAACCTGATGCCAGTCCCGCCAAACTGAGGCGGCTACGAGGAAGGGTTTACCAGTTCCATGGATCCCGCCTGCGCTGCGAACCTTGCCGGGGCCCCCCAGGGCATCGCGCCAGTCCGAGACTTGAAGCCCGCCTGGGAACCGAGAATAGTGAGCCATTGGCGAACAGAACCTGCTGCATAGTGCTACCAAGCCGCCACGGCCCCGTCCTTGCGGGGGTCAGTGCCGCCCATCAGAGTCCCACGCTCCCAGTCGATTTCGATCGCTTGGTATCCGCCCATGGCGCCGGCCCGGCCGACAGAGTGTCCAAGGCTCTTGAGGTCGTCAGCGACCTTCGGATCGATCCCATCTTCTAAACCCACTCCGCTGCCGTCGCTGTGGCTTGCCCGTGGGGCTTCACCCGCCTCTTGCACGTTCATCCCGAACTCGATCATATTCAGCAGCACCTGAACGTGGCCTTGCGGTTGGAGGTCGCCGCCCATCACGCCAAACGAAAGCCAAGGTCTCCCGTCCTTGAAGGCCATTGCCGGAATGATGGTGTGATAGGGCCGCTTCCGGCCATCGATCCTGTTCGGATGGTCGGCGTCCAGAGAGAACAAGGCGCCTCGGTTCTGCAACAAGAGACCAGTGCCCGGCACTACGATTCCTGAACCGAATGCATGAAACAGGCTGTTGATGAACGAAACCACGTTACGGTCCTTGTCAACGACCGTGAAGTAGACCGTATCGCCATTTCCGTCGAGCCACCGGAACGGTCCGCCGATTCCGGAATCTACGTTCGTGGCGGCTCTGCTCAAGTCGATTCGCTTCCGCTGCTCGCGGGCGTAGTCCTTTGAAATGATTCTTGAAATCGGCAGTTCGGCTCGCTTGGGATCCGCGAGCCATGCTTGGAGGTCGGCGAAGGCAAGCTTCTTGGCCTCCAGGAAGAGATGCAGGTACTCAGCCGAGTTATGAGGCTTGTCCTTCAGGTCGAACCCTTCCAAGATATTGAGCATCTCCAGCGCCGCCATCCCTTGGCCGTTCGGCGGCAGTTCGTACACTCGGTGGCCCTTATATGTCGTGCTGATCGGCGTAACCCAGTCAGATTGTTGAACGGCAAGGTCTTCCAGCGTCATTGGCCAACCCAGGCTGTTCAAGCGGTCGACTATTCTCCGAGCGATTTCGCCCTTGTAGAAGGCATCCCGGCCACCGAGCGCAATCTGCCTGTATGTCCAAGCCAGAGGCTCATTCACAAACACGTCTCCATGAGCCGGTGGCTTGCCGTCTGTGTAGTACGCACGGACAAATTCCGGGTCGTCTTCGTGCAAGGCTCCGGCACGCGTCCAATCGGCGGCGAAGATTTCCGAGACCGGGAATCCTTCCTCGGCATACTCGATCGCAGGTCCAAGCACCTGCTCAAGGGACATGGTTCCGTATCGCTCGAGCAAGGTCACCCAGCCGTCAACAGCGCCCGGAACGGTCACGGAATAGGCGCCCTTGACGGGGATTTCGTTGAGGCCGCGACTCTTGAAGAAATCGATGTTCGCGGCCTTCGGCGAATAGCCGCTTCCATTGAGGCCGTTCAACTCGCCGGTCTCCGCGATGTAGACCACCGCGAACATGTCGCCAGCCGGACCTGTCATCATCGGGGCGACCAGAGCTAAGGTCGCCGCAGTGGCCACTGCAGCGTCAATGGCGTTCCCACCCTGCTGCAGAATCCGCAACCCGACTTGAGAGGCGAGAGGCTGACTCGCTGCGACCATCCCGTTTCGGGCGACCACCGCGGAGCGTCCGGCATTGGGAATGGGGCGAACGCCAGCCATACACACACTAGAGAACAAGATTGTCACAGAGAGCAAATACCGGAATGACATCAGCAAGTCCGGAACTAGTATCTACTCTTTGCCCGGCGCAGTCACTGGAGTTCCCTGCCAGGTCTCATCAGATCGAGGAGTATCGCAAGAAACTCCACCGAGCGGTCTGCGGACCACGGCCCCATACGCTTCGGACAGGCAGACTCGTCCGGAAGAGGCCCGAGCCACTCATCCGCGGTAGGCCGGGAGACGGGATGCTGCTGACCTCCCGGTCGGGTATAATCCCCTCGGCCGGTAGTTCAGAGGAGTTGCGAAGTCCACTGTCGACTTGTTGGCCAGCTATCCGGACAAGCGGCATCACTGCATTGTTCCAGAGGGAGCAAATTCGTGGGATCAATAGCAAACGGTCTGTTGCGGTCAGCCCTCCTGGTGGTTGCGTGTCTGTGCGCATCCGCGCAGGGCCTCGCTGCCGACGAAGAGCCTCCGCCACCCGAGGATGGAATAGTCGACGGTGCAAGTCATGCTTTCTACGGCAAGGATCAGGGCGGGTGGGTCGATCTCCGCAAGCAGTTCCGGGATCTCAGGTTGTACGGCCGCCGCGGGCAGCGTCAGATCCTTTATATCCTTGATGGAAAGTACGAAGAGGCGGTAAGCGACTGCGAGAGCTACCTGGATTCGGAACCGAATGACCTTGAGTCTCTGTTCAATCTCACTGTCGCGCGCTGCAAACTGAAGGACTACGCAGGCGCCGCCAAATCAATGACGACAGCGCTGGAGAGAGGCTTGCCTTTCACGCGCTTCCTGGCCGGTCCGAGGGAGTTGCTCGAACCCTTGCGGAACACGGAAGAATTCCGCCGCTACGCGGCCCAGAACAGACTCCAATTGATTCACGGCCCCATGCTTGGATCCCTGACCGAAACAAGTGCGAGATTCTGGGTTAGGACGGTCGACGAAGTTCCGGTGCGCGTGCTGGCGAGTCAATCGAAAGACCTTTCCAACCCGGTCGAGTCAACCAGAGCATCTACCAGCTCCGAAGTTGACTACACCGCGGTGGTGGAGGTCGGGGGTCTGCAACCGGATACCGTTTACTACTACGACCTGACGCTGAGCGGTGAATCGGTCTTGGCGCCCGAGCGGCCCTCGTTCCGGACGTATCCGCGGAGTTCAAGCGGGACACGCTCGAGCGTGGTTTTCGGCGGAGGCGCGAAATACACTCCGGCGAATGAGCGGATGTGGGATACGATTCGCAAGCACGGCGCAGAGGCAATGCTGCTATTGGGAGACAACGTCTACATTGACTACCCGCAACAATTCGGCGCCTTTCACCAATACACGTACTATCGTCGGCAATCACAGCCCGACTTTCGGCGACTCGTGCAGTCCGTGCCGGTCTTCGCGATCTGGGACGACCACGACGCGGCAATCGGCGATTCGTGGATGGGACCGTATCGCGACAAACCTGCCTGGAAGATGTCGATGCTCGACGGGTTTCGCATGAACTGGAACAATCCAGGCTACGGATCAGAGCAGTGGCCCGCGTGCTGGTTCAAGTTCTCGATTGCCGATGTCGATTTCTTCCTGCTGGATGGGCGATTCTATCGTACGAATCCTTACGGTGACAGCCCCTCGATGCTGGGCCCTGTCCAAAAGGCATGGTTGCTGAACGAACTCACGCAATCCAATGCAACGTTCAAGGTGCTCGCCTCGCCGGTGCCGTGGTCTTTCGGCACGAAGGGGGAGTCCCGCGACACGTGGAACGGATTCAGGGACGAACGCGACGAGATCTTTGGTTTCCTGGAAGAGAACAGGATCGACGGAGTCATTCTGATCGCTGCGGATCGCCACCGTTCTGATGCCAGGCGGATCGATCGCGAAAACGGGTATCCGTTATACGAGTTCGAGAGCTCGCGATTGACCAACATGCACTCCCACAACCTGACTGCGGGCACTCTTTTCGGATACAACGAGAAACCGTCCTTCGGATTGTTGAACTTCGATACCACCAAGGCCGATCCGACCGTCACTTACCAGATCATCAGCATCGACAACGAGACGGTCCATAGCCTGACCTTGGAAAAGAGCGAGATCTCGCACAACTAGAACGACAGTTCGGCGAAAGCCGGCCAAGACTGTCAAGCGCTCTGCACTGCGGCCTCCATCGCCGCCCGCACGCCAACCGGGAACCAGTGGATCCATTCTCTCGGCTGAACCCCCTCATGCGGCGCGCTTGGGCAAAACTGGTCGGTCCGCGCCGTCAGCGACCGAGAAATGGCTCGAGACGTGGGGGATCGCCCTCGATCCTCAATCGGCGAGGCTGGGACTCGCACGGCGGAGGCGCGCTGCTAGCGTAGTGCCGGATCCCGTACGCCACATGGCGCCGCACATCCCCGACACACGATTCCTCGATCCGTGTTGCATTCCGCTCCACGAACTCGCGGGTCCCCGCTACTTCGCTGGTGGCTGGATAGGCCTGAAACTTGAGCAGCGCCAGCGCAACGGCCGCTGGCAGGCCCACCGCCGTGACCGCCCACTGGGGATCAACTTTCAGGGCCAGACCTACTGAGAGCACGGCCATCAAGATGCTCGCGCCGCCGATGCCCAGGAGCACATCGCCCGCCGACAACCCCGCCCACGCCCGGGTGATCCCGTCTGCCAATGCCGCCGGCAGCAGTGCTCCCGCCAGCGGAACCAGCAGCAGCGCGCCAGCTGAAGCGCAGAGATACCGTCTCTTCGGGTTGTGCCGCCATTGGATCGCCAGCAGGATCGCAAGAGGAGGAAGCACCGGCAGGATATAGCCAGGGAGCTTGTTCACGGACACGGAAAAGAAAGCCAAGGGAAGCACCGTCCAGGCACACAGGAACCGGAAGAGCGGCTTGCTCCAGAGCGTGTCCCGCCGGAGGCTGCACAACATTGGTGCCCACGGCAGCATGAACCCTAGCAGCACCGGAACAAAGAACCAAATCGGTTGCTCGTGTTGCAGCGCTGGGCTGAAGAAGCGGTCCCAATGGTGGCGGAGAATGAACTCTTCGACGAACACGCCACCGTTGCGCCAGTAGCAGGCCAAGTACCAAGGCAGGCAGACCGCGCCGAACGGAACCAGCGCCCGGGGACCGAGAAGGTCGAGCGCCCGCCGGGGCTGGGTGCCCAATGCGGGAACAAGGGCCAGGGTTGCGATGACTGGGCCGACCAAGCCCTTGCTCAGCACGGCAAGGCCCAGCAGTGCTCCGAACGCTGGCATGCAGCGACCGGCGTTCCGCGAATCGGGTTGACGAACCCAAGGGACGAGGGCGAGCAGCGCTGCCGATGTGAAAACCGCCACCGGGGCGTCGAAGACGCCCGCATCGGAGTAGGCGACCCAGCCTGCGGACGTGGCGAGGATCGTGGTCGCGGTTGCCGCCGTGGGTTCGTCGAACTCCTCCCGGGTCGTACGAAAAAAAAAGACCAGAAAAGCAAGACTGACCAGGGCAACGGGCACTCGCGTATAAGCCTCGACGCCTGCCTTGTTGGCGAGTCCGCCGAGCCAAAAGAGCAGCGCCGGCTTTTCAAACCAAGGCTCGTCCCAAAGAACCGGTGTGATCCAGTCGCCGGATTCGGCCATATTCCGCGCAACGGACGCGTAGCGGGGTTCGTCGGGACCGATTAGTCCGCGTTCGGGGATAGGCAGCACATATAGCGCAACAACCAGCATCGCCGCCGCAGCCAGCCTAATGGCCCGCGTCCGGGTCATTGCACGAGAGGTGTCAGCTCGATCTTCCGGTATTCGATCGCACCGTGGTCACCCTGCAGTGTGATCGGACCGGGTTGATCCTCGCGCCAGTCGGTCGCCATGGCCGTGAACCCGTCGACAACGGCCCGGCTAATGGTTTCAATACCATTCAGCACGACTGTGACCTCCCGGCCTACCAGGCGAATCTCCAGCGTCTGCCATTCGCCGGCCGGTCGACTGGCATTGACCGCCGGCGCGATCCGGCCATAGAGGGCGCCGTTGCCGTGGTCGCTGGCTTCGTGGCCGAAGTCGTCGAGAAGTTGAATCTCGTAGCGACCGCGCAACCCGATCCCGCCGTTCATTTTCGGATGGACAAGGTACTCGACCCTGAGGACGAAATTCCAGAACGTCCCGTCGGACACCAGGAGGTCTGCGCGGCGCTTGTTCTTCAAGATGCCATCCTCGGCGTACCAGCCTTCTTCTCGCCCGGGCCGTAACGTGTGCCAGCCCTGGATCCCCTGACCGTCGAACAACTCAATCGGCTCCCCCTCGCGCCACGAACCGTCGTCGCGTTCTGGCAGGGTCGGGGCCCGCTCGCCCATCCACAGCAGCGTCCCGCGGGTCCGCATTGCGACGCCATGCAGTTGCCCGTCGTCCACTGCAGCAACGACCGAAGTCTTCATGACCCTGTCGGGTTGCTGGCCAAAGGACCGCTCCAAGTGAAAGCGGAGCTGGCCGTTCTCGACGCTCGCATCCTTGATTGGGTCGAGCTGCCCCCCAGGGCCACCTCCGACCATTGCTCCCGTTATGGTGTCTGTTCCAGCTCCATTGATCTCAAGCCACAGGACCCGGGCGTTGTTCTCACCCAATGGCCGGATGACCCAGCGCCCGTTGAAGGCCTCGTCCGCACCGGCGGCCACACCCGCGGCCAAGAACACGCCAAGAACTATCCGCCAATGCATAGTCAGCCCCGCCTATGATACTCCCCCTAAGGCCGCAGGTGATACGAGGCTCCCGACAGTTCTCCACGATCGGGGTCGTTTCGAGTGCGATGCCAGGCCGCGCGTGTTCCTATTTCAGTCGATCGGTGCCGCAGTCTTGACAATATACATATATAAAGACGATAGTGTAACCGAGTGGCATTGCGGGTTCGTCGTGCTGCCGGAACAACCCACCATGACTTCTAGAGTCGGACCGCTTTGTTGCTGCCTGGCGTTGCTCGCTTCGGCTGGGGTGATGTCGGCCGCCAGCGCCAAGGCGCCGCAGGAGTTCCCCTTCACCGAACACCAGCGCTCCCATTGGGCGTTCCAACCAGTCGCCTCGCCGGACATTCCAAACGAGGGGCAGGAAAACCCGATTGATGCCTTCGTTGCCGCCGGGATGCGGGAAAAGGGCCTCGCGTTCGCGCCGTCAGCGGACAAGGTCACGCTGATCCGACGCGCGAAGTTCGGCCTGCACGGACTGCCTCCGACCCCCGAGGAGGTGCAGGCCTTCCTGGATGACAATTCGCCGGATGCGTTTGCCAAGGTCGTGGACCGGTTACTGGCGTCACCACGCTACGGCGAGACTTGGGCGCGACACTGGCTGGACCTGGCGCGATTCGCGGAGAGCGAGGGCTTCAAGGCCGACGAGACCCGCCCGAATGCCTGGCGCTTTCGCGACTACGTCATCGATTCGCTCAACGCCGACAAGCCGTACGACCGCTTTGTCCAGGAGCAGATTGCCGGGGACGAGCTGTGGCCCGAGAGCCCCGAAGCTCGCATTGCAACGGGCTTCAACCGCAACTATCCGGACGAGTCCAACGCGGCGATCCTGGTGCAACGCCGCCAGGAAATCCTGCTTGACGTCACCGACACGGTGGGTGGAGTCTTCATGGGCCTCACTTACGCCTGCGCCAAGTGCCACGATCACAAATTCGACCCGATCCTCCAGTCCGACTACTACCGGTTGCAAGCGTTCTTCACCAATTTCACCACCGATGACGAAATTCACCTCTTGAGTGAAGAGGAGCGCGCCGAACACGCTCGCCGGCAGGCCGAGTGGGAGAAAGCCACCGCAGGTATCCGCGCCGCGATGGACGAGCTGCTTGACACGAAGCGCGCCGACGCGTTCCAGACCCAGGTCAACAGACGCGCGCCTTCGACACAAGCCGCCTTCAGCAAGCCGGTCTCGGAGCGCACGATGTACGAGCGCCTGCTCTTCCAGCAGCACATGTGGCAGATGCGCTACCACAACGACCAGAGACTCGCGGGCTCGCTCAAGGACGGGGCCAAGGCACGCTACAAGGAACTGCAAGCGCGACTCGAAGAATTTGATCACTTGAAGCCGCCGGAATTGCCGGTTGGCAGCGGCATCCGGGAATTGGGGACCGACGCGCCCAAGACGCACGTTCTTTCGTTCGCCAACTATGCGGCGCCGCGGGAAGAGGTCCAGCCGGGGTTCTTGACTCTGCTCGACCCTGGACCCGCCGCTTATGCCCCGGCTCTCGACGGGCGGTCGTCGGGCAGGCGCACGGCGCTGGCGAAATGGCTCACGGCCCCGGAAAACCCGCTTCCGTCCCGGGTCATGGTCAACCGCCTTTGGCACTACCACTTCGGTCAGGGCATCGTGCGCACGCCCAGCGATTTCGGACTCATGGGAGAGCGCCCGACGCACCCCGAACTGCTCGATTGGCTGGCCGGTGAGTTCGTCCGCGAGGGTTGGAGCCTGAAGCGGATGCACCGGGCGATCATGACGTCCAGGACGTACCAGCAGTCTTCCGATTTCCGCGCGGACGGCGACGAAGCAGACCCGTTGAACCGGCTGGTCTGGCGGTTTCCGCCGCAGCGCCTGAGCGGGGAAGTGATCCGCGATTCGATGCTCGCGGTCTCGGACCGCTTGAATCGACAGATGGGTGGCCCGAGCGTCTACCCGGCCTTGCCGAAAGGGGCGGGTGAGCCCCGAGGGGGCTGGGGCTCGCACGAACTGGCGGCCGAGCAGGATCGGCGAAGCGTGTACGTGTTTGTCCGTCGCAACGATCGGTATCCAATGCTCGAGGCGCTGGACATGCCCGACACCCACGAATCCTGCGCCCGGCGGTCGACCACTACCACGGCTCCGCAGGCCCTTGCGCTGCTCAACAGCGAGCATACGCTGGGCTGGGCGAGCGGCTTGGCGGGCCGGATCATTGACGAGGCGGGCGCCGACCGGAACCGGCAGATCCAGGCGGGATTCCGGCTGGCGTACTCAAGGGTTCCCGATGCTTGGGAAAAGGACACCGTCCTGACGTTTCTCGAGACCCAGCGGAGCATCATCACGGACCGGGTCGATGCGGGCGAAGAGTTGCTCCTGCCGGATTCATCCCGCGTGGAGGAGATGAGTCCCGCTGAGGCGGCGGCGGTAGTTGATTTCAGCCACATGCTGCTGAACTCGAACGAATTCGTCTATCGCAACTGAGACCCCCGAAGAGCGAGATGCGAGAGAAGAGATTCAATTCGTCGGCAGCGAGATCCCGCAGGGCGTTTCTGAGCCAGGCCGGGAGCGGCTTGGGCGCGCTCGCGCTGGCTGCCCTCGACGCCGACAGCGCTTTCGCCTCTCGAGATCCCTTGGCGGCCCGCGTCCCCCACCACCGGCCCACCGCGAAGGCAGTGATCTGGTGTTTCATGGAGGGCGGTCCCAGCCACATGGACACCTTCGATCCCAAACCCGCCCTCGAGCGGTATGCGGGCCAGCCCATGCCCGAGTCATACGGCCGGCCGCTGACGGCCATGCCCGGAACCGCCCACAACACCCTCATGCCGTCCCAGAGAGAATGGGCGCGCCATGGCGAGAGCGGCCTGTGGGTGTCGAACTGGTATCCGCACGTCGCCAAGCATGTCGACGATCTGGCAGTGATCCGGTCCTGCACGGCGGACGGACTGAACCACGTCGGGTCTGTCTGCCAGATGAACACGGGCTCGATTCTCGCCGGCCGGCCATCCATGGGATCTTGGGTGACCTACGGGCTGGGCTCGGCGAACCGGAACCTGCCAACGTTCGTGATTCTCAACGACGAGGTCCGCGTCAACGGGGGTTCCAAGAACTGGAGCAGCGGATTCCTGCCCGCGTCCTATCAAGGAACTCTGTTCAAGCAGGAAGGAGCGCCGATTCTGAACCTGGAGACGCCGGAAGTGGTCGGAAACCTCCAGCAGCGCGGCAAGCTCGACCTGCTCGCGGCGTTGAACCGGCACCATGCGGAGAAGCATCCGAATCAGAGTGAACTCGATGCGCGCCTCCGGTCCTACGAGCTGGCGTACAGGATGCAATCCCACGCGCCCGAAGCCGTGGATTTGGCGCAGGAATCCGAAGCGACGAAGAAGCTCTACGGCATGAACGAAGAGCCTACCTCCGTCTACGGCCGGAACCTGCTGCTCGCCAGGCGGCTTGTCGAGCGGGGCGTGCGGTTTGTCCAAGCCTACTGTGGTGGCTGGGACGCGCACCGGAAGATCGAGGAGAACCACACCAAGTGGTGCGGCGTTTCCGACAAGCCGATCGCCGGTTTGCTCGCGGACCTGAAGTCCCGCGGGATGCTGGACGACACATTGGTGATCTGGGGCGGAGAGTTCGGACGGACGCCGTTCAATGAACAGGGTGACGGCCGCGACCATAACCCTTGGGGTTTCACGATCTGGATGGCCGGTGGCGGTGTCCGTGGCGGCCAGACGATCGGAACGACCGACGAACTTGGCCTGCGGGCCGAGGAAACGCCCTATCACGTGCATGACATCCACGCGACGATCCTGCACTTGCTGGGCCTGGACCACCTCAGCCTGACCTACCTGCATAACGGCCGATCGGAACGAGCGACGATCAACGGCGGGAAGCTCATACAGGAAGCACTTGCCTGATTCCGGCCAATGGCCGCCGTGGTACCGTGAGGCTTGCCGTCCGTCGGCAGCACCGGAGGCCGAACCAGTTCGGAATCCCCTCCCCAGCTCCGGCCGGCTGCTCCGCGCCTCTCCGCGGGCGCGATTCCATACCGTACGGGCCCGTACGGAGACTGCGAGGTCTTTTTGGTCCGGCGTTCGGACTCCCTCCGGTTCATGGGAGGGTGGCACGCGTTTCCAGGGGGGCGGCTCTCTCAAGGTGACGCAGTTGTGCCGGTTCGAGGCGCAATGGACGGGGAGGACGCCTACCGGTCGTCCGGCAACGACGCCGCACACGTGGCTTGCGCTCTGCGCGAACTGTTCGAAGAGGCTGGAATCCTCGCCGCGGTTGGATGCCAGCCCGACAACGCGGAACTGGAACGTGTCCGGCGGCTGCTCCTAGACACGGAAGTGGATTTCGCCGACTGGCTGAACAACAGCGGCTTGCAACTTGACGCCACTCGGTTGCGTTTCGCTGGCCGTTGGGTCACCCCGCCCTTGTCGCCAATGCGCTTCGACGCAACATTCTTCTTGCTGGAGTGGCCCTCTGACGAGCAGTCTCAGCCAACGGTGATTCCCGGCGAGCTTTCCCACGGCGAGTGGATATCCGCGCGCAAAGCGCTCGACCGATGGGATGAAGGGGACGTGCTGCTGGCCCAGCCGACGCTTGAGACGTTGCGTGTGCTTGCAGACAAGGGCGCGGACGGACGGGCGTTGTTGTGGCGGTCACAGGCGCACCAGCCCAACTCGCCGCATGCGATCGAGTTCCGGCCGGGAATTCGGGTCATTCCCTTGGCGACAAGGACGTTGCCTCCCGCTACGCACACGAACGCGCTGCTGCTGGGATCAGGCGACTTCGTGCTGGTCGATCCCGGGTCTCCGTGGGATGCCGAGTTGCAACGCCTTTGCGAAATCGTCGATACGGAATTGAACCGCGCTGACGGGAGGCTCCGCGGGATCTGGTTGTCCCACCATCACGACGACCATGTCGCTGGAGCGGAGGCGCTACGCGAGCGCTATCAGGTGCCGATCTCGGCTCACGCCGCCACAGTTTCGAGACTGGATCGCAAAGGTATCCAGATCGACGGCCGCTTTGAGGGCGGCGAGACTGTCGAACTGGCGGGAAGCCGCCCCCTGCACATCCGCGTCGAACATGTTCCCGGCCATGCGAGCGGCCATCTATGCTTCCTGGAAGAAAGAACCCGCACCCTGCTTTGCGGCGATATGGTTTCGGGTTACGGAACCGTCTCGATCGATCCACCCGATGGCTCGATGTCGGACTACATCGATTCGTTGGAGCGACTCGCCAGCCTCGGTGCGCGCGTCATCCTGCCGGGACACGGTTCGATGATTCGCGACGCTCCGAGAGCGCTGGCGGAGGCCCGCCAGCACCGGCTGTGGCGAGAGGACAGGGTCTTTGAATCCTGGACGAAGGGCGAGCGGGATCCAGAAGCGATGCTGCCGGCCGTCTACGGTGACTTGGATCCCGCGATACGGCGGTTCGCTGTGCGCCAGGTGCTGGCCCATTTGGAGCGGCTGGAATTGAATGGTCGCATTTCAGGGCTCCCCGAAAGGCTTCGTCACGAGCTGGGCCGCGGCTGAGCTGTCGCCGCTGAATCGGCCGCATCGGCAGCCGCGCTGTCGTTGCTACGCTGAAACGGATGCCGGGTACTGGCAAGCCAGTCCTGCGCAAGGTCTGCGGGATCACAAGCGCCGAGGACGCTGCGCACGCTGTTCGCGCGGGAGCCAACGCGGTGGGCATGGTGTTTTATCCGCCGAGTCCGCGAGCTGTCATGGTCGCGCAGGCGGAGAAGATTGTCTCCGACGTGCCTGCAGGGGTTCGCCGCGTGGGCGTGTTCGTCGGGGAGAGCCCCGCCACGATCGCCGACGTGATGCAGCGGGTTCCCCTCGATGTCGTCCAGCTTCACGGCGGCGAGAGCCCGGACGATTACCACGCGGTTCGTCGTGCTGTCGGCGACGGAGCGGAGATCTGGAAGGCTGTTCGTGTCGGGCCGCGATTTGACGACTCCCTCCTTTCCGGGTTTGCCGTGGACGCCTTCCTGTTGGACACGGCCCGGAAGGGGTTGTATGGCGGCACGGGCGAGGTGTTTCCCTGGCAGCTCGCTGTTTCCGCGAAGCGCCACGGGAAGATCATCATCTCTGGAGGGCTTGATGGCGAGAATGTCGCCGAAGCGATTCGCATCGCCCGGCCTTGGGGAGTGGATTCGAGCTCGAGGCTTGAGCGGGAACCGGGAGTCAAGGATCCGGAGCGAGTCGTGCGGTTTCTGCAGGCGGCGCATTGACCGACGGTCCCATGACGACGCTTGCCAGAAGAAGGTGGCTCTACATCGTGGGCGACTCGATCGCTTCGGTCTGCACCGGCGCACTCGTAGCGGCCGCTGCTGGCAGTATCGTGCCCGTCGAATGGCCGCATTGGCCAGCGATGTTGGCGGGGATGGCCACAGGCATGATCCTTTCAGTCCCGTGCTGGCTGGCGGCCGGCCTGCTCCTGGGAATGATCGAGCCGATGATACAGATCATGCTGGGCGGCATGGTGGCGGGCATGGTGGCGACCATGGTGGATCTCCCCTACGCCGACCCTCGGCTATGGGCTCTCGTCGTGCTGGGGGCCCAATGCGGACTGGGGACCAGCTTGGTAGTAGCAGGAGCCGACTTCGCCCTGCGGCGCGGAGAACACAGTGGCTAGGACCGACCGGGACAAGTGGAATCGAGCCGCCCCGACCTACGACACGATCGTGAGCCAAGCGGCGGAGCGTCGCTGGACAGCCTACAAGAGAGATCTCTTCGGCGGCATGGAAGGTCTTGTGCTGTTTCTCTCCGCCGGCACGGGTGTGGATTTCCAGTTCTTTCCGTCCGCGAGGCGGATCGTTTCCCTGGATGTCAGCGAGCGCATGCTGGAACGCGCCGCCGAGCGGGCGCAGCGCTACGACGGCGTGATCGAACTCCACCAGATGGACGTCGGTCGACTCGGTTTCGCGGATGACAGCTTCGACCAGATCTATACATCGTGCACGTTCTGCTCGGTCTCCGACCCGCTTCGGGGCTTGCGCGAGCTCTATCGAGTGCTCCGGCCCGGCGGGTCGCTCCGGATGTTCGAGCATACCGGCAGTCGATGGTTTCCGTTCAACCTGATGCTGACGGTCTGCACACCGCTATCTCGTCGGTTCGGCCCCGAGATGAACCGCCCAACGGTCGACACGGTTCGCGAAGCAGGGTTCGTCGTGCAGGGGGTGACGCACCACTACCTTGACGTGTTGAAGAGTATCGAGGCTCGCAAACCGCTGCCGTCGAGCGGCACTATTCGTTTGTCGGGTTCTCGTCGGAGATGACGTTCACTTCTCCGCGAAATACCGCCCCTTCCTCGACCTTGACCTCGCGCGTCTGCAACTTGCCCACCAGGTCAGCTGTTGATGTCAGCTCGATGCGGTTGACTCCGAAAATGTTGCCGCGAACTTTTCCCTGGACCTTGATGCTTGAGGCAGTGATGTCTGCACTGACCTCAGCGCTGGTGGCGACGACGATCGATTGCTTCGGGTTGTTGATACTCCCTTCGAATTTGCCAAGCACGGCCAAGGCCTCGTCAACCTTGAGATCACCTTGAAGGCTCACCTTGGGCCCAAGGCGCGATCCTTGGTCAGGGTTTCTTGATACCGGCTGCGCGCCAGGCTGGGATTCGATGCTCATACAGCAATCGTAGCCGAATCCCCGGGGCCAGTGCCGCTGATGACAAGCCCAGTCAAGTCTTGATGATTCGCTCGCGCCGGCGGTCCCATCCCAGGGACTTTTTCATCCTGAACGACTCCACTGTCATTTGGCAGGCCATCGAGACATTGAAGGCGAGTTCGAGGTCGCATTTGAGTTGCTCGCCCAGGCGAATCGCGTTGTGCAGGTTGTGATGGTGCAGGGCCATGTCCTCGCCACCCGATTTCTTGTGGATGAGCGGCTTGACATCGTCCTTGTAGAGTCCCTCCGGTTCCAGCGTGAAGCCCTCCCTGGTGAACTCGATCGTGCCCTTGTTGCCGCGGATCAAATGCCGGATCTGGGTCTGGTTCGCCAGCGAAGACACGAGCAGCACGTTGATCCCCTCGGGGTATTCCAAGAGGGCGTTGAACGTGTCCGGGACCTCCGCGCCACCGGTGAAGAAGTACTGGCCTCCGGTCGCGACGACGCGCGAGGGGGTCGTCAGCCCGCAAGCCTTCACTATGCGGGCCAGTCGATGCACAAACAGATCCGTCGCGATTCCTCCGGAATAATCCCAGTAGCGCCGCCAGGAGAAGAAGCGGTCCGGCTCCCAACGCCGTTTCTTTGCCTTGCCAAGATACATCTTCCAGTCGAGGTTGACCCCGGGCTTGACGTCGGGATCGGGATCCTTCAGCCAGAAATCGTCACGGTGATTCCGTGAGTAGTCGATATGGGCCATGACGACCTTGCCGATCGCCCCGTCACGGATCAGTTCGGCCGCTGTCTCGTATGAATCGTCCGACATTCCCTGGATGCCGCATTGCAGCACGATCCCGGTACTCTTGACCTTCTTGACGACCTGCACGCCCTCCTCAATCGAGTAGGTCAGAGGCTTCTCGACGTAGACATGCAGTCCGGCGTCCGCCGCATCAAGGGTGATCGGCGCGTGCCAGTGTTCCGGCACCGAGACCGTCACGTAGTCCAAGCCGGGATGTTCCAACAGTCGGCGGTAGTCCTTGTACGGCTTGCCGCCGGTGAACTCGGCGGCCGCGTCGCGACGGGGATCGTAGAGGTCGCAGACCGCGGCGATCTCCACGTTGTCCTCGTTGGCGAGAGATTTCAGGGCCCTCATGTGGCCTCTGGCGTTTCCGCCCGCGCCGATCATGCCCACGTGCAGGCGATCGTTGGCTCCGACCACGCGGGCCGCGCTCTTTGCGGATAGCAGTGGCGCTACCGAGCCCGCGGCGGCCGATCCGGCAATGAAGTTTCGACGGCTGAGATTACCTGTGTCTGCCATGATTGCTTCCATCGTAAAGCATGCGTCGGGTTGGTCGAGCCCGTGCCGCCGACTCCAGGCGTTGCTAGCCTGTGTGCATGGCGGCGCACATCGCGGAGGTCAGGGCTCTCCAGGTCTTGGACTCGCGCGGGAAGCCGACGCTGGAGGCGGAAGTCCGTCTGACCGACGGCAGCGTGGGTTCAGCGCAGGTGCCATCTGGCGCATCAACGGGACGTCATGAGGCCCGCGAGCTGCGTGACGGCGACGGTGGCGGTTACGCCGGCCAGAGCGTCGCCGCCGCGGTCGCCAGCGTGAATGGTCCCTTGGCGAGCGCCCTGCGCGGCCTGCCGGCTGGAAATCAGGAGCGGATCGACCGCGTCATGATCAATCTCGATGGCAGCGCCGACAAGTCCCGTTTCGGAGCCAACGCCATTCTTGGTATCTCCTGCGGTCATGCCCGCGCCGCCGCCGCATCGGCGGGCCTTCCGCTCTGGCGGGCGCTCGCGGGCGCCCGCCAGGCGAAAATCCCGCTGCCCATCGTCAACATTCTTTCGGGCGGAATGCATGCTGGCAGGCAGATTGAGTTCCAGGACTTCCTGGCGGTTCCTCACGGCTGCACTTCCATTGCCGAGTCGCTGGAAGCGGTTGCAGCCATCCATCGCAGCATGCGCGAGATCCTGGCGCGGGACGGTCGCGCGCCGTCCGGAGTGGCGGATGGGGGGGGCTGGGGGGCCCGGCTCGCTTCCCACGAGCAAGCCCCGGAGGACCTGGGCCCCGCCGTCTCGGAGGCCCGGGCAGACGGCGGCCGGAGGGGCGGATGAGGGTGGCTGGGGGCCCCGGCTCGATTCCAACGAGCAGGCTCTGGAGTACATGGTCCGAGCGATCGCGGAAGCCGGGTACGATCCCGGCAACCAAGTGTCGATCGCGATTGACGTGGCCGCTACGCACTTCCACCGCGAAGGCGAGTACCACCTGGCCAGCGAGGGACGCTCCCTTGACGCTGCCGGCTTGGTTTCCCTGCTTGAGCGTTGGGCGAGGGAATTCCCGATCGTTGCGATCGAAGACCCTCTGGCCGAGGATGACTGGAACGGCTGGCGGGGGGCGTGCCGAGCGCTTGGATCGCGCTGCGCCCTGGTTGGCGATGACTTGCTGGCAACGAATCCCGCCAGGCTGGAACGGGCGATCGAGTCCCGCGCCGCCAACGCGGTGCTGGTCAAGATGAATCAGATCGGCACGTTGACCGAAACCCTTCAAGTGGTTGACCGGGCGCTCGAAGCGGGCTTCGCGGCAGTGGTTTCGGCCCGGTCCGGTGAAACCGAGGACAGCTTTCTGGCGGATCTTGCCGTTGCCGCCGGTGCGGGCTACATCAAGATCGGTTCCGTCACGAGGTCAGAGCGGCTCGCGAAGTACAATCGCCTGCTTCGGATCGAAGCCGGGTGGGAAAAAGCTGTCCCGGAAGGACTTGCGCCGCTCCGCCCGCTGCGGCATGATGAAAAAAGAGGGAGAGTACGCGTCAACAATGCTTGACGACCCTGGAAGTCGCAACGCCAGCGCGAAGCCGCACGTCGCCGGCGCACGCTCTGCGCCGCCGTCCGGAACGCGGCCATTCGGCCATGGAGAGGATACGCACAGAGTCCGAGCGGCTGGTCTACTTGACGGAGTTGACCGGCATGCGGCTTATCGGTCCGCAAGGAACGCGGATCGGGCGTGTCCGGGAAGCGGCGGTCGCCCCTAGGGATCATCCTCGCCGCATCGCGCGATTTCTTTTCGGCTCGGGACGAACCAAGTTCGCCGTTCGCTGGGACCAGGTGCTGGCCTTCGACGAAGACGGCATCCGGCTGTCGGACGAGAATTTCACTCCGTACCACGGCGACGACTACCACCTGCTTCTCACCAAGGATCTGCTGGACCAGCAGATCATCGATGTCAACGGGCGGAAGGTTGTTCGGGTGAATGACATCAGCCTGCGCGTTGCCCTGAACGGTAACGAGCAACTCTGGGTCCACGAAGTGGGCGTGGGCCTTCAGGGAGCGTTCCGGCGCCTGGTGGAAGGGGTGTTGCCGAACAGGATCATTCGCGATGTCCAGGCCAAGATGCCTCCCAATTCGATTCCCTGGGAAGCCTGCAACATTGTCGAGCCGGACCCCCTGAGGCGCTTGCGATTGCTGATCTCCCATGACCGGCTCGAGCGCATCCATCCCGCGGACCTGGCCGACATCGTGGAGGAACTGGGGACAGACGAGCGTGAAGCGCTCTTCGAGACGCTCGACGAGGAGCACGCGGCTGACACTCTGGAGGAGATCAAGCCGACGGTCAAAACGTCGATCCTGCACTCACTGGATTCGGGCCGCGCCGCGGACATCCTCGAGGAAATGGACCCGGCTGAGGCCGCTGACGCGCTGGCCAATCTTGAGGAGAGCGCGCGGGAGGAGATCGTTAGCGACATGGAGCAGCAACCGGCCGGCGAGGTCGCCGAGTTGCTGGAATACGATGACGACACCGCGGCGGGCATGATGGGCACGCGCTACCTGGCGCATTCCTCGGAGTCGACCGTGGCGGACGTAGTCGAAAGGCTGCGTGGCCAGGATGCCCTTCTGAAACGGTTGACCCACGTGTTCCTGATCGATACAGAAGGCCGTTTGGCGGGCACGGTCCCGCTGGGCCGTCTGGCTGTCGCGAGACCCGACGTGTCCGTCCAGACACTTGCCTACAAGCAAACCGTGCAGGTGGGGATGGACACGAAACACGACGAGATCATTGAATTGTTCGACAAGTACAATCTCTACTCCCTGCCGGTCGTGGACGATGACGGTCGGCTGCAGGGAGTCGTCAAAGCCGATGACGTGATTGCGTATCTCAGCCCCGAAATCGAGCGGGGTCTGTAAATGAACACGGTCAGGCGGGCTCGGGGCCGGCTGCTGACATTCTTCGCCGTGCTCGGCCCGGGCTTTATCACGGCCATGGTCGACAACGATGCGGGCGGCATCTTCACGTATTCCGAAGCGGGTGCCCGCTGGGGCTACATGCCTCTGTGGACCCTGCTGCCGATTACCTTGCTGCTGATTGTCGTCCAGGAGATGTGCGCGCGCATGGGAGCGGTCACGGGCAAGGGGCTCTCCGATCTGATCCGTGAAGAATTCGGACTGCGCACGACAGTTCTACTCATGGGCCTGCTGCTGGTTGTCAATTTCGCCAACATCGCTGCGAACTTCGCCGGAATCGCTGGCGCCATGGAGCTGTTGCCCGTGAGCCGGTACGTGTCGGTCCCCTTGGGTGCCCTGCTGATCTGGGGTCTGGTTGTGAAGGGCACCTATCAGAGTGTCGAGAAAGTGTTCCTTGCGGCGAGCGCCTTCTACGTGGCGTACCTGGTCTCGGCAGTGCTCGTCGATCCCGATTGGTCGGCCGCAATGCGCAGTACCGTTGCTCCCGTGCTAAAGAAAGATCCCGGATATATCGCAATGATCATCGGAATGGTTGGCACCTCGGTGGCGCCGTGGATGCAGTTCTACCTTCAGGCTGCCATCGTGGAGAAAGGGATCGATGTCAAGCAGTACCGCGACACGCGGGTCGAGGTGATCCTGGGGTGCGTGTTGATGGCGGTCGTCGCTTTCTTCATCATCGTGGCATGCGCCGGAGCGATCTGGGAGCACGGGCCGCGATCGATCCAGAGCCCCGAGGAGGCTGCCCAGGCCCTGCATCCGCTGGGTCCGTATGCATACGCGCTGTTTGCCGGAGGGCTCCTGTTCTCGTCGCTGTTCGCAGCGAGCATCCTGCCGCTCTCAACGGCCTATTCGGTCTGCGAGGGGCTTGGCTTGGAATCGGGTGTCGACCACGATTTTGACGAGGCACCGTCGTTCTATTGGATGTACACCCTCCTGATCGTCTTCGGAGCCGGCGTGGTATTGATTCCCGATTTCCCGGTTGTGCGCATGATTCTGTTCTCGCAGGTCCTCAACGGCATCTTGTTGCCGGTCGTGATGATCTTCATCGTGAAGCTCGTCAATCGCAGCGACCTGATGCACGGCTGGACGAACGGGCCTCTGTACAACCTGGTTGCAGGCGTGGCCGTGACGATCATGATCGGCCTTTCGCTGCTCCTCGCAGTGTTTTCGGTGTTTCCGCCGAGCGAGGCCGCGTCAGTACTCTACGTTCCTTAGCGCGAGTCCGTTGACCGCGCCGCCAAGCCGTGGCTACCGTAGTATCCGAGATGCCAGCCGACAGGTCCGATTTCTCGTCCGCGATTCAGGGCCTTCTCGCTGGCCCTGCGGGCACCATGGCCGAAATGCCACTGGTGCCGAGCGCCCCCAGGGAGACGGCCCAACTCGAGCATCTGCGTTCAATGTCGGCAGACGACCTCTTCGATGGCGGTCCGATCGTCCGCCGTGATTACGCGGAGTGTGTTCGCTCCGGGTTGTACCTGTACTTCTCCGCCCTGGATGAGTCCCATGGCATCTCGCAGCGGATCTCAACCGCAACAGGCAGTTACTGGCATGGCATCATGCACCGCCAGGAGGGCGACTGGAGCAACGCCAAGTACTGGTTCCGTCGCGTTGGGTCGCATCCGGTGTACGCCAACATTGAAAGCGAAACAGGCGCGTCTTGGGACCCTTTTCAATTCGTCGATGACTGCGCCGTCGCATCCTCAGACGGCTTGGGCCGCGCCCGGGCCCTGGAGCTGCAGATGCTGGAGTGGCGGCTGCTGATGCGCCACTGCTATCGCCGAGCGCTGGGCCTCTAGAGCATGTCGGGGGGGAGGCTCTTTCTGGGTGTCGACGGTGGGCAGTCTTCGACTCGGGCCGTAGTCGGCGACGCGTCCGGAGCGATCCTTGCCCGCGCGGTTGGCGGGCCCGGCAACCAAGTCTCGGCGGGAATCGGGGAAACCAACCTCGGGGCGGTGATGGCAGGCCTGCTGCGCGACGCCCTCCAGGCAGCCCGCCTTCCGGAAGAATCCGCCTTCGAGGCGGCTTGTTTCGCAATGAGCGGCGGACCGGGCGGCAAGGAGGCGATCTTGAACGAATCGATTCGGGCCGGGGCGGTCAAAGTCACGACAGACGCGGACGCGGCCTTGGAGGGCGCCTCGCCGGGAATGCCCGGAATCGCTGTCATTGCCGGCACCGGCTCGATGGCGCTAGGGAGGGATCAGGCCGGGCGCACCGTGCGCTGTGGAGGATGGGGCTATGCGTTCGGGGACGAGGGCGGAGCCTTCGACATTGTCCGGCGCGCGGTTCGGAAGGCGCTGGCAGCGGAGGAAGGCTGGGGCGAGCCGACGGCGCTGAGGGAGACATTGATCGAGGCAACGGCATCGAAGACCGTGAACGAGGCATTGCATCGGTTCTATACCTCGGAATGGCCGCGCGACCGAATTGCCCGCCTCGCTCCCACTGTCGATCTTGTGGCGACGGAAGGTGACCCAGTCGCCTGCCGGGTAATGAAGGAAGCCGGATCGGTGCTCGGGTCGCTCACGGAGATAGTGGAAGGATGCTTGCCTAGAAGCGACCCGGACTTGACGATCTATCCGGTCGGTGGCGTCTTCCATAGCCGCTTGGTGCGGGAATCGTTCGAATTCCGTCTGGAGCCGCTGGACCTTCGAATCGGCGAGCCCGCGCATGACGCGCCTGTGGGAGCGCTTCTGATGGCGTATCGGCTCCGGGGCCTGAGCCCTGAAATTCGGGACGAGGGATGACGCCGTTCGAGGCAATTGTCGGCCGAGCCGAGCGCCACTTGGAAAGCGCCTGTCCGCACATGCGAGCGGCCATCCGCCATTTGGGGCCATGCAGTTTGCAACTGCAGCCGGACCGGTTTCAGATGCTGGTGCGATCGATCACATCCCAGCAGATTTCGTCGGCCGCTTCGCGCGCGATCGTTGCCCGCCTGAAAGCGAGCGTTGCCCCGGACGCCCTGGACCCTGCCTCCGTGCGGGCGTGCGGCGAGGACGGATTGCGAAACTGCGGGTATTCGAGCCGCAAGGCGTCGTATGTTCTCGGCCTGGCCAACGCGATCCTGGAAGGCGAGGTCGATCTGGATGCAATGGATGCTCTTGGCGACGATGAGATTATCGAGCGGCTGACATGCCTCCGCGGAATCGGTGAGTGGACGGCCCAGATGTTTCTGATCTTCGCTCTCGGCAGGCCGGACGTGTTCCCGCACGCAGACCTGGGAGTGCGGAGCGCGTTGCAGCGGTTCCATGGTCTGGCCGGCCTGCCGGAAAAAGGACGGTCGATCGAACTGGCCGAGCCCTGGAGGCCCTATGCCAGCATCGCCAGTTGGTACTGCTGGCGGACCCTCGATGCAAAGCCGGCGGCGGGAGACGCGTGACGATCGTGGTCGCGGCGCTCATTGAGCGCGAGGGGCGAATCCTGATTTGCCGTCGTCGGGAGGATCAGGCCCACGCCGGGAAATGGGAATTCCCTGGCGGCAAGGTGGAAGCCGGCGAGACCCCGGGTGATGCGCTGCAGCGCGAGCTGGAGGAAGAGCTCGGCATCGATGGCGTGGAGGCTGAGCGACTCGTGGAATACGAATTCGCCTACCCAGGCAAGGATCCGTTGCGGCTGGTGTTTTTCCGTGTCGCGGCGTATCGCGGTGGGATCGACGGGTCACAGTTCGCCGCGGTCAGCTGGGAGCGGCCCGAGGAGCTGCCAAGCTACGATTTCCTCGCGGGGGACGAACAGATCGTGCGCGATCTTGCGTCGGGACGGTACAGCGGATAGCCGACCGTCCCGGATGCTCCCCGCGCCGGCCAGGGGAAGTCTGGTAATCTCTCGTAGCGATGCGACAAACTCTCCTAGCCACTCTCGCTTTGAGCATGCTATTTTCTGCCTGCGGTCCTGGCGGGGGCCGAATGGACCCGAGTGGCCTGACGATCACGCACGGTCCCGTGCTCGGTAGGCAGGGACATGACCATATCGGCGTCTGGGCCCGCACCTCAAGGCCGGGTGAATTCTATGTCTTCTACGGCACCGAGCCGGGCGAGCTAACCTCCAAGGCCAGTGCGACCACGGCTCTTGCCGACGACAATACTGGCTGGGTCCTGATCGACGGGCTGGCACCGGGCACCAAGTATCACTATGAGATCGGGGCTGGTGACGCGCCGGCCGGCCTGGAAGAGCGATCGGGATCGTTCCACACTCTTCCGGATGGCGACCAGATGAGGACCGATAACAACCCGGACGGCCGGTTCAACTTCCGGTTCGAGTTCGCCTGCGGCAACAACCAAAACCCAAGCGGCAGCCCGATCGGCCCCAAGCTCCTCACGCACGGCACCATGTTGCGCCAGCTTACCGACGGTGCCGACAAGAGCGCCGTCGACTTCGCGATCCTGAACGGGGACTGGCTGTACGAGAACGAAACACGTCTCTACGGGGTTGACCAATGGCGCGAGCAAGTCGCGGTGGACGAAGCTGCCACGCCGCGCGAAGTGGCTCTTATGCCAAGCATCGTTGGCGTGTGGCAGAACTACAAGGACTTTCTCGAGAAGGGCGCGAACCTTCGCGCCTGGCACCGTAACGTACCTTCTTACTACACGTTCGACGACCACGAGCTTCTCAACGACATCTACGGGTCCGGCGAGGTCGGCCGGCGGAATCGGAGGGCTGTGTTCCGCGACGTCGGCACTCGGGCCTGGTACGACTACCTCGCCTGGAGCAATCCCGTGCCGGAGACGCCCGGCATCGTGTACGGTCGAGCCCAGTTGCAAGCAGGCAGCGACATCCTGACCGATCCCGAGGCCGACTTCAGCGGGCTTTCCGCCGAGTCAACGCTGCACGTGCACTGGGGCACGCCGAACTGGGGCGCGATGCTCCTGGGCCCGAATCCGGACGGCTCGGACCCGGATGACGAGGGAGGCGATCCGAACTCGAAGGTCTACGAGGTGGTCGAGGTGCTCGATGCCAATCGGCTGCGGATCCGGCCGGAGGCAGTGGAGGACGGCAACCCGATCTATTCGGTCGGCCGCCGATCGTACTTCAGCACACGGGTCTCGAACGCGGAGTTCCTGTATCTGGACACGCGATCCTACCGCATGATGCACGACACGAACGATCGCGAGAAGATTGGCCGGACCATGCTGGGCGAAACGCAGAAGGCATGGGTCAAGAAGACGATGCAGGAATCGGATGCCGACTTCTTCTTCATCGTTTCGTCCGTGAACTTCTCGATCTCGCATGTCGGCGGGACGGGGTCGGCAAACATCTCGATCGTGAACAAGGATGACGCGTGGACCGCGTTCCTCTGGGAGCGAGAGGACATGATCGAGTTCTGGGATGCGCTGGGCAAGCCCGTGTTTGTCCTGACAGGGGACTTGCATAACAGCTTCGCGATCAAGGTGACCGACCGAGTCTGGGAGTTCGCTTCCGGCCCGCACAATTCGACGAACCACCCACTTAGCTCGGAGGGCAACCGGCCCAAGTCGGGGCCTTACGATTCCTTCGGTCGGGACACGGAGATCCGGTGGTCGAGCTTTATTGTCAACGGCACACCGAACGAATGGCGGCGGCGTCCCATCTATTGCGTCGTACAGGTGAACAACGTGTTCAACAACCCGCTCGAAACTGGCGACCGCTGGGTGGCTTACGAGAATCCCCAGGCCGTGTTCCAGTACTACGACGGACTGACTGGCGACCTGCTGTACGCCGAGTCGATCGTATCGCGCTGACCGGCCCGGCACGTGTGCGCGCAGCGGCCGCCGGTGCACCGGCCCAGGCGTCGTCAGGAGAGGAATTGCGTGTGATACATTGCGGAATGGTCAAGCCGATGAACCGAATGGCTTCTTTGCGAATTGCCTTGGGCATTCTGACAGCCCTGCTCTGCAGCACTTTGGCCATGGCGGGCAGTGTGCCTCGCGAAGCCCCTGACCTCACGCTCAAGACCACGGGTGGGGGAACTGTCTCGCTCGAAGGTCTCCGGGGCAAGGTGGTTGCCGTGCTGTGGATTTCGACCGATTGCCCGCACTGCCAGGAGACATGCGAGGCTTTCGCTCCCATCTACAAGGAGTTCGCCGATAGCGGCTTGGAAGTCCTCGGGATGGCGGTCAACCCTTCTGCACCAGGAAACATTGACTCGTTCCGGAAAAAGCACAACGTGGCGTTCCCGATTGGCGTCTCGACCCGCTCGGATTGGATGCGATTCGCGGATTTGTCGGTCATGGCGCGCGCCTACGTGCCGTACATGATGATCGTGGACCGAAACGGCATGATCCGCTACGAGCACTCGGGGAGCGACCAAGAGTTCTGGACCGACAAGGAAGCCAGGCTGCGGAGCGAGTTGGAACTCTTGCTGGCCGAACGCCCCCGTGCCGCCCAGTAGCGTCCAAGCGGGTCCACGCCCGATTCGTGCCGAGGCCGGATTCCTTCGCGGCGAACAGTGGCGTATTCCCTTTCGGCCTTTGGTGCGGCAAGGCGACCTGCAGACGGTGCTGGGGAGATACTGGCCTCGACTGCTTGACGAGCGACGCTACCCGACAGCTTCCCGACTCTTCGGGACGGAGCCTGGCACCAAGGTCCTGGCGAAGGTCAACGAATTGCCCGGGAACTGGCAGCCGCGGGCACGTCCCGCGGTTCTTGCGATTCACGGTCTGACTGCTTGCGACCGGGCGCCCTATATGCTGTCCGGTGCCCGGACCGCACTGGAATCCGGTTTCGATGCGATTCGCCTCAATGTGCGCAATTGCGGAGGCACCGAGCACTTATGCCGCACGCTCTACCATTCCGGGCTCACCGTCGATTTGCGGAAGGTTGTCGAAGAATTGGCGCCGCGTCCGCTGTATCTGCTCGGTTTCTCGATGGGAGGGAACATCGCGCTCAAGCTGGCAGGGGAGTGGGGGACCTCGCCGCCTGAGCATGTCCGCGCAATATGCGCGATTTCCGCGCCGGTGCAGTTGGACCTGTGTTCGAAGAACATCGGGCGTCCCCGGAACGTCATCTACGAGCGGCGATTTCTGCGGCAATTGCGCGCTGCGGTGCGGCGCAAGAGCGCGGTGATGCCGGATGTCATCCCGGATCCCGCCGTTGCGAAAGTGCGTTCAATCTGGCAGTTCGACGACGAGGTTACAGCCCCATCGTTCGGGTTCCGGGGAGCGGCGGACTACTACCGTCGCTGCTCGGCCGCGGGCTTTCTCGGCGACATCCGGTTGCCCTGCCTGTTGATCCAAGCCCAGGACGATCCGTTCATCGCGTTTGAGACCTATGACCTGCCCGCGCTCAGGGAGAACCCCTGGCTCTTGTCGCTGAGCCCCGAGCATGGCGGTCACGTCGCCTTCGTTGCCCGCGGACGGCCTCGGTTTTGGGCTATCGAACAGGCCGCACGATTCTTCGCGGCGATCGACAGGTCCGACCGTGGCACGTCCGGAGCCGTCGCATTGAGCTAGCCGCGGGAAGGTCCGACCGAAGCGAACAGCGTTTCCCAGGCAGGCTGCCCCTCAGGCAAGGATTTCCCTGACGACCCGACCATAGACGTCTGTCAGCCGGAAATCCCGTCCGCTGTACCTGTATGTCAGGCGTTCGTGGTCCAGTCCGAGCAGATGCAGGATCGTCGCGTGCAGGTCATGCATGTGGACTTTCTCCTTGACGGCCTGGAACCCGAACTCATCCAACTCGCCGAACGTCATTCCGCCCCGGACGCCACCTCCGGCCAGCCAAGCGCAGAATCCGTACGGGTTGTGCCCGCGTCCGAACGAGTCAGGATTGCCCGCGCCATCCTGCAAGTCCTGATAGTGCGGGGTGCGCCCGAACTCTCCCGACCAGACAAGCAGGGTGTCGTCGAAGAGGCCGCGCGCCTTGAGATCCTGAATCAGCGCGGCGATCGGCTGGTCCACTGACCGGCATTTCGCCGGGTGTGCACTCCGAATATTCGCATGGCTGTCCCATCCGTTTGATGTGATCTGGATGAATCGAACGCCGGCCTCGGCAAAGCGCCTTGCCAGCAAGCACTGCCTGCCGAAATCGTCTGTCGGGTTCGTGCCAATTCCGTAGAGATCGAGCGTGGTCTGGGACTCGCCCCGCATGTCCACAAGCTCCGGCACTTCCGCCTGCATCCGGAAGGCTAGTTCGAATGACTCAATGACGCCCTCGAGATGCCGGTCGGAATGGAGTCGGTCCAGGTGTCCGCGATTCATCTCCTGGATCAAGTCCAGCTGGCGGCGCTGAATTTCGGGCTGCGTCGACGGGTCCTTGAGGTAACCGATCGTGGCTTGTTTCGCGCCGGTCGCGGAACTGCCCAGAGCTGTGCCCTGGAAAACGGCAGGCAGAAACGCGCTGCCGTACAACTGCACGCTGCCGCCGTCGCCGGTGACATTAGGAGAGATGGTCACGAACGCCGGGAGATTGCGATTCTCCGTGCCCAATCCGTAGGCGACCCACGACCCGATCGAGGGCCGGACGAGCTGCGTCGCGCCCGTGTGCAGTTGGCGGACCGCCGGCGCGTGTGCCTCGCTGTCGGCTTCCATCGCCTTGAGCAGGCAAATGTCGTCAACATGGCGGCTCAGGTGGGGCAGGAGCTCGGAGACTGAAATCCCGGACTGGCCGGCGGGAGAGAACTCGGCGATCGAGCCCATCAACCTGGAGTAAGTGACCCCGGGCATCGATCGGTTTGACGGCAGCGTGTACGGGATTTCCTCCCCATCCCGCCGGGCCAGCAACGGCTTGTGGTCGAACAGGTCGACCTGGGAAGGACCGCCTTGCATCCACAGGAAGATCACCCGTTTCGCTCGTGGGGCGTGATGCGGAGGCTTGGGTGCGAGTGGATCGGGTCTTGCACTCGCCGGCTCCGCCAGCAGCGCGCGCAGGGCGAGCATCCCGAATCCGCATCCCCATTGGCCCAGCAGCTCCCTGCGATTCATTGCCGACACCATGAGACTCAACTCCGGAATATGAACTCACTTGAGGCGAACACGGCGTGACAGTACCGCGCCCACGCCTCGGTCGGTCCGAGACCGGCTTCAGTATCGCGCAAAAAGGCGGTCGCAAGCCGGATGTCGGCGTCCGATGCAGGCCGGCCCAATGCCTTGAGCACGAAAATCCGCACTCGTTCCTCCGGCGTCAGGCCGTCTTCGGCGAGCAGGGCCCGGGCGGCAGCCCGAGACTGATCGATGAGGAAAGGGGAGTTCATCAGGTACAAGGCCTGCGTGGGCACGGTCGTAACGTCCCGGTTGCCCTTGACGGTATTTGGGTCCGGAAAGTCGAAGAGATTCAGCACATCCATCTCAGCCAGCTGCGACTTCCGCAACGTGGGCAGATAGACTGTCCGGCGCAAGCGGATCGAATCGGGCAATTTCAACCCTGGCGCCAGCAGCGGCGGCTGTCCCATGCGGACGCTGCCCCGTGAATCGAATGGCAGGCTGGGGCCGCCACCACGGCGATCCAGGGATCCGCTGATGAGCAGGACGGCATCCCGGATGGTCTCAGCCTCCAGTCGCCGGCGGTGCGAGCGCCAGAGAAAGCGGTTTTCGGGGTCCACGGCGGCGGTTTGCTCGTCATGCGACGCCCCCAGCCGGTAGGTGCGAGACAGCACGATCTCGCGAATCAAGGACTTGACGGACCAATCGAGTCGCTGGAGCCGGAGCGCGAGGTGATCGAGCAATTCTGGATGGCTGGGACGCTCGCCCAGCAGGCCAAAATTGTCGACGCTGGCCACGATCCCGGCACCGAATAGGTGGTGCCAGATCCGGTTGGCCATGACCCGCGCGGTCAGTGGATTGGCGGGGTCTGTCAGCCAGCGAGCCAATTCGAGGCGTCCGCTGCTCTTCTGGAAACCGAAGCCGATCAGGCGCCGATTCGCGATCTTGGGGTTCGGATCGAGAGGCACGAGGGAGAGGAAACCCCGCGGGACTTCGTCTCCAAGGTTGTGCGGGTTGCCGGCAAGGCAGAGGCGGGCATTCTCCGGCTCTGGTTCCTCGGCCAGCGCCAGGGCCATTGGCGGCACCGGCTTGACGTAGTGCAAAATCCGTCCGGATTCGGTCTTGGCCGTGGTCAATTTCCTGCGTGCCGCGCCCAATTTATCATTCAGGTCCTTAATCGCCGCCGGGTCCGCTTCCGTGTCTTCTTGGGCCTTCACCCGGGCCTCCAGCTCTTCTACATGGCTGGCTGCCTTGGCCTGCTCTGTCAGGGCTTGCCGGTAGTGCCGGTCCCAGGTCGCCAACGCCTCGGCGCGCTCTCGCAGTTCCTCCGGGGTCTCGGGGAGCGGCGTGCGATTGACGTCGCTGAAGACACCCGACATCCTTGCGTCGAGAGTCCTCGTGCTACGGAATATCCCGGCCAGCGCATAGTAATCTCGCTGCGGCAGCGGGTCGAACTTGTGATCGTGACAACGGGCGCAGCCGACAGTGAGCCCGAGGAAGGCCCTGCCCAGCGTGTCAAGCTGGTGATCGACGATGTCCATCCGCAACTGCACTTTGTCCTGATCCACGAGTGCCCAAGGCCCGATAGCGAGAAAGCCCGTTGCGACGATTTGCTCCCGACGTTGGATATCGTCGTCGAATTCGAGAACATCCCCGGCAACTTGCTCTTGCACGAAGCGGTCGTACGGCTTGTCGCGATTGAATGCGTCGATGACGTAGTCGCGGTAACGCCATGCGTGCAGCGACGGAATCCGCCGCCCGAGACCCAGGGTGTCAGCGTAGCCCGCGAGGTCCAGCCAATGCCGTCCCCAACGCTCGCCGAAGGCGCGCGATGCGAGAAACTCGTCAACGGCGGCCTCAAGCGCATCCGGCCAGGGCCCAGCCTCGAATTCCCGGATCTGGGAGGCTGTCGGCGGCAGGCCAGTCAAATCCAGGGCCAGTCGCCGCAGCAGGGTGTACCGGTCCGCCTGGCCGACGGGAGTCAGTCCGCGACTCTCCAGTTTGGCGAGCACGAAGCGATCAATGCCGCCGAGGGGCCAGTCCGTGTGCTCTACGGTCGGAGGCACCGGGCTCGCGAGCGGCTGCCAAGCCCAGTGGCCGTCCGCGGCCCTGACTTCATCAGCGTCGGCGGTTGCGGAGGTCTCCCCGCTGTTCTTCGGCCAAGGAGCGCCAAGACGCACCCATTCCGTGAGCGCCGTGATTTCCCGGTCTCCCAGCTTTCCTGCCGGTGGCATGGAGATTCCTTCGGAGTCGTAGCGCACCGCCCGAATCAAGCGGCTGGAGTCCGGATCACCGGGCATCACGGCGGGCCCGGACCGGCCACCCTGAAATAGCGCCGCTGCGCTGTCGAGCCGGAACTCTCCGAACACGGTGGCTGCCCGGGAACTGTGGCATTGATAGCAGTTCGCTGCCAGGATCGGACGGATGATCTTTTCGAAGAACTCGATATGCTTCGGTTTCAACGCATCTGTCTGCGCGCCAGCGGAAACGCAGACGAGCAAGATTACGGACGATCGAGGCGCGAATCTCACAGCAATATCAGCGGTGCTCATATCATATCCTTGAGCTACGGCCGAACAGTTCACCTGCGTTCAGCCTAGGGCCCGACAGATTTGTGAATCCTATGCTGCGGCTCGGTTCTTCCAGCAGTCGTCGGAGCGATTGGAGAGTTGGAAGCAGCGCAGGACGATGATCAAATTGGCGTCTTCGGCGCTCCATGGAATCCCGGGGGATTCCATCCGATCACCAATGACGCTGCGGCATCGGGATTCAATTGGACAGCACCCGACGGACAGGCCCTGACGACGGACCTCTGCGTACCGCGTACGATCGGCGTGGTCTTCGAAGCCGTCCACCTCAAGCTTCCGTGTGATTCAGGCCAGAAGCACTGCAGCAGCCAAGCTGTCGCTCATATCGGCTTGAGTCCATCGCGCCGGTATGCGGGAGCAGTCAAGAATCAGTAGGTAACTTCCCTCGGCCCTCCAGGAGTTCCTCGTAGTCATTCAGCGAGAGCGTACAACCGGCCAGTTCGAAGCCTTCACGTATTGTGATATGGATCTGCCTTGGGATGTAGTCGCGCCGCACATCCTTGCTATGTCGAATCCCGAAAAACCCGAGTAGCTATCGCGGATTCACACCACAGTGTTCGGGTGTATCCGACCATGTAGAATCTCCGCTCTTGCGGATTCCGGAGAGGCGATGTGTCAACTCTTTAGCCACCCGCACGAGTAGCACACAGATCTAAGTCAGAACTGCCACATATCATCGTTCCTGTTAGCTAGCAAGAAAGTACAGGACATTACGTTCGGAATTCGGTCTGGGCGCTCGGCCTTTCGGCCCAGAAGTCCTGGTAGGTGCCGCTGAGAGCGCAGCAGCGCAGGGCCAGAATGGCATGGGCACCGCTCACAGTCCAGTACATCCCCGAGTTCTTGAGCCGACCACTACCTCCGTCACCCGGAATGATGCGCCGACGTGCGACGGAAAAGCCCCGTCGGTTGGCCTCGCGCCGCATGCGCCGGGCGAACTCGGACGAGTCCGGATTGGTGTCCCGGCTGGCTGCGCCTTCGATGACGGCGGTCTAATTGACCGAGCGGGGGTCGCGCACGGGGTTGCCCGCGGTGCGCTGAAGGTGCTTTGTGCCAACGCGCACACCGGCCAGCTCGTCGAGCAGTCCGCTGACCAGCGCTGCGGCCCCACCGGTCATATGCGGGTTGAGGCCCCGTAGCTGCCCCGCCGCCGGCGATTCCAGCAGCACCCACGGCTCCCCAGCAGGGCAATCCCCGCGGTCACACTGCAAGAGTGCCCCTGGGTACGAAAATCGAGGCGAAATTTGCAGAATTCTCTTGACGCAACTGCCACGTTGGTTTGGCGGCCACCCCAGCGTGAGCGTCACGGCTCCAAACCGCAGGTTTCCGCGGTGCACGACAGGCTCTTGCACCACCGGCCGGGACACCATCCTGATGGACTTGGAGGCCAAGCGAGTGATTCGAGTCGGCAAGGAGATCGAGCCCTACTATTCATTTTGGTTGGAGGAATCGATGCGACCTGAATACCCTGACTCCATGAGGAAGTTGGCGGACCATGTGAACATTCCGCTCCCGTCTTGCGAATGCAACTAATCGAAGTTCGAGTTCCGCGATTTGATCAACATCCAGGCCCTCGGGATCGTCCAGCCCGACATCTATGTCTGCGGCGGCATCATGGAAATGAAGAAGATCGAGGCCACGGCTGAAGTCCATTACATGACGGTCGCCCCTCAAGATTCGATGAGCCCGCTCGCGACGATGGTCAACATCCACTGCGTAGCGTCCACCCCGAATTTCCTGATCCTCGAATACAGAGCGCCCGACGACGGCGCGCGTCGCGATGTCCTGGATGGGCCTCCCATGGTGAAGGATGGCCATGCGGCGATTCCCAATAAGCCCGGTTGGGGCGTCGAAGTGAATGAGAAGGCGTTCAAACACTATCCGTCGCGGCCTTGGAAGAGAACCACCGATTCTCGGGGAGATGGGTCCGTCGCCTTCATCTAGCGTCCGCAGCCCTCTCCTAGCCGCGCCTCCGCGTCTTGGCCTGGAACGATTCGCCGAGGTGCCGTGCCGCTGAGACGCTCAACGGCTGATCCCGCCTAGGGCAGGGGTCCTACACCGATGCCGGCATTCACGGTTCTAATTGGATCTTCGGGATCGACCGTTAGACTCCTTTGGGAGTGCTCCAATGCGTCCGATAGCGTCGACCCACGTGAAGGTTGGCTTCGTCGTCGTTGATGGCCTGCTCGGACTCTTGATCGAACTCCACGTTGCGACCAGTTCGCGCAACGATGTTGGCCAAATGGCAATGTAGCGCCGACAGATGTCCGATGGAAATGTCGGCGTTGGGCAACTTCCGCGTGCGGATGCAGTCGACGAAGTTGCGCAAATGGTCGTCCGACCCATCATCGGCGTCGTTGTGCTCGACGAGCTTTCCCTCGCGATCAACTAGCTTATAGCCCCATCTGCGGTTCCAGCGCCCAATCTGGATGGTGGCTTCACTACCATACACGGCGACACCGTTCTCCTGGCCGTTCATTCCGTAGGGGTTCCAAATACGCATTTCCCAAATCAGTGCTTTCCCACCGTGATCGAACGTGACGTTCATCGTGTCGGGAGTCTGCTGGTCATCGTCAAAGAAGAACTTGCCGCCCATTCCCTTGGCTGACTTGGGGTAATCCACGCCAAGTGCCCACCTGGCCATGTCGATTTGGTGTGCACCGTCGTTGCCAGCATCGCCGGTGCCGAAGTGCCAATGCCAGTGCCACTTGTAATGGAAGCGATTCTCGTTGAACGGAATCCAGGGGGCCGGTCCCAGCCACGTGTCGTAGTCGACTCCGTCGGGAACAGGGGAATTCTCCATGTGGCCGATGTCGTCGCGCAATTGCACGTCCCACGCCTTCGCCATGATGACCTTGCCGATCTGACCGGACTTGACCATCTCCATCGCCATAAGCGTTGACGGCCGGCTACGGGGCTGCGTTCCAACCTGAACGATGCGCTTGTTACGCCGGGCGGCGTCGAGCATCAGGCGGCCCTCACGAATGTTGTGTGAAGCCGGCTTTTCGACGTAGACATCTTTTCCCGCATCGCAGGCCAGAATCGTTGCGGGTGCATGCCAGTGATCAGGAGTCGCGAGGACAACGGCTTCCACCGTCTTGTCGTCGAACACACGCCGCATGTCGTTCGTGGTTTTCGGCTTCGGCCTCCCTGCTTTCCCGACCACCTGATCAGCACGCTCCAAGGACGCCTGATCCGCGTCACACAGATGGGTCACGTTGACGTCCGGGAGACTTGTATACACACCAAGCAGACCTCGCCCTCGGCCTCCAACGCCGATCATCCCAATGTTCACTTTGTCAGCAGCGGCTACTCGCGCATGCGTGGCGGCCAGACCCGCCGCAGTGGCCCCAAGAGAGCTTCTTCGGTTCATGAATTCCCTCTGGGCTGTGAACAGTTCCGAGAGCCGCTAGCGAGATTTCTGGATCCGCGCTGAGCGGCGTCTGCCACGATATCAAACAACAAAGTGGTCAGAACATCTTCGGCCTTGCCCTCACTAGGGCCGACCCGTCACAAGCGCACCCGGAAGATGTTGTCGGTGGATCCTGGGGCTGCTAGGGGTGGGCTAGGGGCTGAGTTCGCGGCCTCAGGGATCGTGGAGTGACGGCGCTTGGGACTCAGCCTTGGCCTGCTATAGTTGCCATGCGATGCATCCGACCCGTCGCGATTTGCTTGCGCTTCTGGGCCTTCCCACGGCCCGTTCGTGGGGACAGGGAATGCTTTCGCGCAACGTGAAACCCTCGGTTCGGGGCCAGCCTTCGGGTCTGCCCTTCCACGCCTATTTCACCGATGTTGCGGGCTCAGCGGGGCTGACCTGGCCCACCGTCTATGGATCGCCGAACCGCACCGACCATATTCTCGCGAGCGCAGGGTGCGGGGCGGCTTTCTTTGACTATGACAACGACGGATGGCTCGACGTTTTCATCCTCTGCGGCACGACAGTCGAGGGCGACCGTGGGCCGGCGACCAATCGTCTGTACAAGAACAACCGCGACGGCACCTTCTCGGATGTCACGAAGCAAGCGGGGCTTGAGCGAACCGGTTGGGCTTCGAGCGTCTGCATAGGCGACTATAACAACGACGGCCACGAAGACCTTTTCATCACCTATTGGGGCCAGAACGTGCTGTATCGAAACAATGGAGACGGCAGTTTCACAGACGTGACGGAGGAGGCCGGTCTGCGACACGAGGGCGTCCGCTGGGGTTCCGGATGCACGTTCGTCGACTTCGACCGAGATGGCCATCTCGACCTATTCGTGGCGAACTATTTGGAATTCGAATTCAATGCCACGCCAAGGCCTGGCGAGAATCCCAACTGTTTCTGGAAGGGGCTTCCCGTCTTCTGCGGACCAAGAGGCTTGCCTTCGGGGAGGTCCTTTCTGTATCGCAACAGGGGCGACGGCACGTTCGACGACGTTAGCGAGTCTTCTGGCGTCGCTACGGCCCATGGTAGCTACGGCATGACCGCTGTGGCGACGGACTTTGACCATGACGGGTGGCCTGACCTCTACGTGGCTTGCGACTCGACACACAGCCTCCTGTTCCGCAACAACCGCGACGGCACCTTCACGGAAGAAGGTTTAGAACGCGGCCTCGCCGTGGATGAGAACGGCAACGAGCAGGCCGGAATGGGCCTGGGCATCGGTGACTACAACCTTGACGGAAGCTTGGACATCTTGAAGACGCACTTTGCCGACGACACGAGCGGCCTGTACCAAAACAACGGCGAGGGTCTCTTCCAAGATGTCTCCGCGCAAGCGGGACTGGCCGTCGAAACCCGCTTCGTCGGGTGGGGGGCCGGGATCGCGGACTTGGACAACAACGGCCTCCCCGACATCTTCGTCGTGACCGGTGGAGTGTTCCCGGAGGTCGCCAGGAAGCTGGACGCCTACCCGTATTACTGCCCTCGGATCATCTTCCGCAATCTCGGCTCCGGAAAGTTTGAGGAGTTGCTAGACCAAGGGGGACCAGGGGTGTCCGCGAAGCACTCCAGCCGAGGCTGCGCCTTCGGAGACTTTGACAATGACGGGGACGTGGATGTGCTCATCGTGAATCTTCACGAGCCGCCGTCCTTGCTGCGCAACGATCTGCGCGGTAAGGCCAACTGGCTGAAGGTGAAGCTGGTGGGAGTCCGATCGAACCGTAGCGCAATCGGGGCGACCGTGACCGCGCACTATGGAGGCAAGAAACAAGCGCAGGCTGTCTTAAGTCAGTCAAGTTTCTACTCCTCGAGTGATAGCCGGCTTCATTTTGGTCTCGGACCTGAGAGCAGGGTGGATCTCTCGATCCGCTGGCCTAACGGCCAAATCGAGACGATCTCGGAGGTGCCAATCAACCGTCTCGTGATCATCGAAGAGGGGGCTGGAATCGTCGAAGTCCAACAGTTTGTGGGTGTTACTGGGCCGCGCGCGCAGCCAACGAGCCCAGTCTGACTACGGGTAGGTTCAGAATCGAGTATTCGTCCTGCCCCTCAACCACCTGGATGTGTTGATCAAGAGGCAGACCTTTGAAGACCTGTGTTTGCCCAGTGGTGGGCCAGTAGAGCTCCAGGCGCTCGATCTCCGCCGCTTCGCCTAGTCCGATCGTTTGGCGAAGGGGATTGGCGCCAAAGCTGCCTCCGCTGTTGACGTGCTTGTAGATCGAGCGGTTGTGCCCGCCTTCGGTTACAACGACCCGCAGTCGGACTCCAATGGCGGAACGGTTGGTTCGGACACCCACGACTTCCACGGTGATCCAGTGGTTGCCGAACCCGGGGTTTTCGAAGAAAGAGTCATTGAATTTGTCCCCTGGAAACGCGCCGCCCATCTGCTCGAAGATGTCCTGATCTCCGTCATGATCAAAGTCGGCGAATACCACCGCGTGGCCCTTTTGTAGGTTGCCGAAACCTCCCGCCGCTGTCACGTCGGCAAAGCCAGCGCCAGCTTGGTTTCGATACATCACATTGGGTGTCAGTGACCAGTAGTCCGTATCACCCGTACCCAGATAGAAATCGAGGTAGCCATCGTTGTCGAGGTCGCCGAAATTGGCGCCCATCGGGAAGTTTGGGCGCCCCAGGCCTCGTCGTTCCGCTACATCTTCAAACCCGCCATCACCATCGCCGTGGTACAGGCGAGCTAGTTCCACGCGGGTCGGCAGGCCTTGGTAGGATGCGGCCACATCCTCGATGCCAGCCGCGTAAGCAGATGCGTAGATATCGAGAACGCCATCGTTGTCGAAGTCCCAAAACCACGCCGGAAAGCTCTTGTACGGACCCGCAACGCCTAGGTCTGGGGCGACATCAGTGAACGAATCGTCCCCATTGTTGCGATACAGACGATTGAATCCGGTGTGGTTCGAGACATAGAGATCGGGCAACCTATCGCCGTTGTAGTCGCCCCAGACCACAGCCTTGGTGAAACGGTCATTGGTCACTCCGGCCCGCCTAGCGACATCGGTAAACGCCCCGTCGCCGTCATTGCGGAACAGTTGGCTCGGGGCCGAAAGCAGCCTGGTCGACTCGTTTCCTACGTAGAGGTCCAGGTCGCCATCGTTGTCATAGTCCGCCCATGAGGCAGTTTGGGTCGGATAATTCAACTCGGCCAGCCCCGCCGCGAATGTGACATCTCGGAACGTGCCGTCACCAGAGTTCTGGAGCAGCGAGTTGGGGTGTTGGCCAGCCCGACCCCACCACCCCCCACGCAACACGAGAACATCGACGTCTCCGTCGTTGTCGTAATCCGCCTGCACGAGGTTGAGCCCACCGAAGATCCCTGCCATCCCAGCCTCCGTGGTCCGCTCTGCGAATGTCCCATCCCGTTCATTCCGGAAGTAGCGTATCTGACCCGCCGTATCCCAAGTCGACACGATCAGGTCGAGGTATCCGTCATTGTCAAAATCGTCGGCAATGGCGCCGCCACAATTGCTGTTTGTGGCCAACCCGAGTCGCCCTGCGACGTTATGGAAGCGAGGAAACTCTTCATCCGACCGGAAAGCTTCCGAGCCGATCTGGTGTGATTCGGGAACACCGTTGGGATGTGTTCCGAGGGTCATGTGCGCGATGTTGAGCAACCACCGGGCCCGGAGGTGCATGGGGGATCCCTCAGGTGCTATTCCGAGCAGTTCGGTGAAGTACCGCGACGCGCGCGTGGATCCCTCTTTTTCCGTATGAATGCCCCCTCCGCGAATGGGAAGAATGCAACTCTCAGGCTGGTTGCGCAGGCAGCAGTTCTGGGTCTCGCCTAGCCGCAGGTAGGCGACGCCCAGCCGGAAGACAAGCTCCTCCACGACACTGGGAGGCAATTCCGACTTCAGCTTCGGCAACAGTTCGTAGCACTTGGAGAAGTAATCGATCGCGTCCCGCTCGTGGCCGAGGTTCTGGCTGGCTACCCCGAGTTTGGCGAAGAGCCGACACTTCACCGCGTCCGGCGAAGCGGGAGAGAGGGAAGCTCGAATCCCTTGAAAGTGCCGGAGTTGGCCGTCTCCAAGGTAGATGTTCTCGTTCGGCGTGCGGTCAATGATGCTCTTCAGCAGGTCCAGCATTTCCTGGTGGCCAGCCGTCGCCTTGTGTGCGGCATTGCGTCCATGGACATTTGTGGGATCGAGGGACACGTTGGCAGGGGATTCTCGATCCGAGTTCTGGGCAGGACTCGACACTCCCTGAGCGCGTGCGGGCTGGCTGGACACACAGGAGATCAGGACCATCGCCCCAATGCCCGCAATCCACCAAGAAGCCGGAGTCTTCACCACTTTACGCTCCCACCGTCGCTGATATTATAGTGAACCCAAGGTTTCGCCCCACGCGGGCGGCCACGGATTCCGCCGTTTAGGGGCGGCTCTAGGTGCCAGTGCGGAGCCGCCGTCAAATGGCGGCGCCCGTCTGCCGAGCTGGGTTCCAAGTGCCACGAGGCGTCAGATCGAATCAGACCCAACCCAGCCCGAGGCTTCGCCATGCCCCCCTGCACCAACCGTGGGAGGAGATTGGCCGTAGAGTCTGGAGAGCCGTGGTCCATAGCAGGAACGCGCTCGGCGCGGCGGTCGGTATGCTGTGCCTATTCTTGGCATCGGCGCTCCCGGCGGATCAGATGCAAGCCCTTCGGGACCACATGCGGAGGGGTGTCGCACACCTCCAACAGGGCGAGTCGCAAGCTGCCGAACAAGAGTTCAGATACGCGCTTCAGATCAACCCCGGAATTGCGGACCTGCACGATCTGCTCGGCGTATCCTTGGACCGCCAAGGCAAACACGACAGCGCTACGGGCTCCTTTCTAAAGGCTATCGAGATCAACCCGCGGTATCCTCCAGCGCACCATCACCTGGGCGTCAACTACATACACCTCCATCGGCTTGATCAGGCCTACCGAGCCCTGGCAACCTCGCTGGAACTTGACCCCAATCAGCCGGCCGCTCATAACAATCTTGGGAACATCTACGTTCAAAACCAGCAGTACTCCTTGGCACTTGACACCTTCCAAACGGCTCACCGCCTGGACCCGACGAATCCGCACATCCTGTTCAACCTACTGCGCACCGAACTACGGCTAGACGACAAGGCTGCGGCAGCTTTACACGCTGACGCAATGCTGCGGCTTTCGAACCTCGATGTAGCGATGGCTGTGCGCCTCGGACGAGAACTCATTCAATACAACCAGTTCGCGAGTGCGATCACCGCCTATGAGCGCGCGTTGGAGTTGAACCCTGGCCTTACAGGCATCCATTACGACCTCGCTCGCGCCTACTTCCGCACCCACCAATTCGATGCGAGCCTGCGAGTGATCGAGCGAATGGCCGACGCCTCCGGACACGATGCCAGTTACTTCATGCTCGCGGGCCTCAACCACCGGGAGAAAGGCGATCTCGGTCGGGCGGTGCTCTACCTGCGCCGCGCTCTGGAACAGGAACCAATAAACCCCGACCACACCTACAATCTCGGCATCACGCTGCTCAGAACCGACGGCATACCCGAAGCCCATGCGCTGTTTCTTGCTGCAGTCGAGAGATTTCCGTCAAGCTCGGACCTGCTTTACGGAGCGGGAGTCGCCTCCTTTCATCTAGGCCTGCACGAGGAAGCTCACCAGTTCTTTAGGGACGCGGTACAACTGGATCCGCACAAGGCCCAGTATCACGAGTCGCTAGGGGACGTCTATAGCGCTACAGGGCAGTACGCTCAGGCTGAGGGCGCCTACAACCAAGCTATCGACCTGGATCCCTCCAACACTGATTATCTCCTTAAGGCGGGTCGCAACTACCTCAACCTCCAGCTTCGGGATCGGGCCGCCAGCACGTTTCAAAAGGCTGCCGAGAAGAATTCCAGCAACCCGGAAGCGCACTTTGAGATAGGCAAGATCGCTGCTTCCCGGGGGAACTATCAGACGGCGGCGTCCTACTTGGAACGAGCCGTCTCCCTCGATCCCGAACTGCGGGCGGCCTATTACCAGCTCGGGCTCACATACCGTAGGCTCGGGCAGGTCGAGAAGGCTGCGGCTGCTCTGGATCGTTATCGCCAGCTGGAATGAATCAGGGCGAGCTTCCGTACCTCAGCGCCACTGAGCCGGGAAGCACTAGGGCGTTGCGGCAAAGGAGTAGTGTCCGGCTTGGGCAATTCCTAAGTGTCCGCTTCTGACGGGCGGCGGCGGAGGGATTGTGCCCAGCAGCGACATCACGTTGAGCATCCAGGAAGCCGACCGGTTGGTGATCATCGGAGCCGTGGTGGAGAAGCGCATGAAGCAGTGCGAGGCGGCCATGCGGCTGGGTCTGACGGACCGGCAAGTGCGGCGGCTGGCAGTGCGCTACGAGCGTGACGGGTCAGCCGGGCTGGCCTCGAGGCGGCGTGGCCACAGGGCTGGCAACGCGATTGCGGCGGAGACGCGGGACTACATCATCCGTACTTCGCTGCCGGCCCAGGACCTGTCGGCGGCCGACTGCGTGCGCAGCTTCAAGGCCCTCACGCGGGTCGAGCGCGCCTTTCGCACGCTTAAGACCGACGATCTGCAGGTGCGCCCGATCCGGTCGCACCGACGGCGCCATCTGCCAGCGCACGGCGCAAGAAAGCCACCCGCCAGACCGCGGGCGGTACACCGCTGCACAGCTTCCGAACCCTGCTGACGGATCTGGTCGGAGTGACGCGCAACTTCTTTTGCATCAAGGGCTTGAAGAGCTCGCGACAGTCCAAATTCGAGCTTGATGCGCAGCTCAGCACCGCGCAAGACCACGCCATCGAGTTGCTGAAAGGAATCCGGCCCTGACCCCCACGACCACCGCTTGTAGGCAGTAGAGGTCAATTCTGCTCAATCACATCTGATTGATAAAGAAGAGGTTGTGCTCAGAATCCCCTCAGAGCTTCAGTCTAATCAAGGATCTCAAGCAGCGAGGGCTTCTCGATTCCACGCTGGTCGTGTGGGATGGCGAGTTCGGGCGGACGCCGCTGGGCCAGTTGGAGCACGTGGACGAAATCGCGAGCCGCGACCATCATGCCGACTGTTTCACGATCTGGATGGCGGGCGGGGGTATTCGCAGAGGCCAAGTCATTGGCAAGACCGACGACATCGGCCTTGGGGTCAGAGAAGATCCTGTGCATGTCCACGACTTGCAGGCGACCATCCGCATTGCCTGGGGATGACCACACGAAGCTTACCTACCGCCGCATGGGACGAGACTTCCGACTCACGGATGGCGGCGGCTACGTCGTGCACAAGGTGGTCGCGTAGTCTCGTGTAGGCCCGCGCCAGCACATAGCGTGCCGCGCCGCTTGGATCGTTCAACCTGTTCCATCATCGGGGAGGGGACGTCCTCCTAATCACATCTTGCAGGAACCTCACATCCCGCTGGACCGCTGCGATGCTACTGTCGATGCGCGCAGCCTTGGTTGGGCCAGTTGGCTCGAAGTACTCCAGATGTAGGGAAATTGGGCCTGGGAACGGCTTCGTGGCCAGAATCGCGAACACCTCGTCAAATGGAACCATCCCCTGGCCCAACGGCACCCAGCGTGTCCGCCACTGCCCCTGCACCTTTTCCCAGACAAAGTCCTTGATTCCCACCATCGTCACCCGGTCTAGTGTCTGGCGCAGACTGAAATTCCAGCCATTCTTGCCGCCTTCGATCACCGAATGTGCGGGGTCCAGATAGATGCTGATCCAGTCCTCTTCAAGCGGATCGAGAAGTTGTGCCATATCCCACAGGAACCCTCCGACGACCGCACCGGAGTGATTGTGGAGACCCGCATGAATCTTGTACTCCTTGCCTAATTCCACCAATTCGGCAAGACCCTCTCGAACTTCATTCTGAGTCTCCTTCCACCTGCTCATATCGTCATAGCGGGAATACCCGATCTTGTAGTAGGGGATGCCGAGACGGGCTGCCGTGCCGAGCACCGAGCGGGCCTCGCTACCGGCCCTGGTGAGAGCGGTGCTGATCATGGGGACCACCAGCCCTTGGTCCTGGAACGCCGCGTAAGCCTGCGGTAGATCCTGCCCGACCCTGTCAGGCGACACGAGGCCGCCTGGCCGGACTGTGAGATCGGGTCCCGATGCGCCAGCCTCGCTGAGGATCTTGGCCACCTCTCCGTAGCTGAACCCTACGTCTCCGTCAAAGGGATCCGTGAAAACGCAGATCCGGTCTTCCATGGAGGTCGGGACAACCTGGGGATGCGCCGATCCAGCAGCTACAACCAACCCGGTCGCCAGAAAGTCACGTCTCTTCATCAACCACTTCGACTTGCGCTCAGACTACGTGAGAGCCGGAAGCTCACCGACGGATGAGGTGCGCCCGCATAACCGGGAAGATCAGGATCAGACTCCCCGGGGTGTCGACCAGTGCTCACGGTATGTCCTCTTGACGTAGCTGTTCGCTTCAGGGTCATTGGGGATCGTCTCGCTCTTGGCGTCAAAACGAATGGTCCGATTGACCCGCGCGACGATATTTGCCAAGTGGCAGAGTGTCGACGAGATGTGCCCTGTCTCCGCATCCGCGTTCGGTCTCTCTCGGCTCTTCACGCAGTCGATAAAGTTTCGAGCATGGGTATCGTCCTCGGGCGTCGCCTCTTGCTCATAGTGGACTAGCTTCCCATCTTCATCAAACACCCGAAAGCCCCAATGGCCCCCGCCCCATCGTCCCATTTGCGCCATCCCGATGTCGCCGTACACAAAAACGCCCTCTTCGGTGCCCTCCCCGCGATACGGGTTCCAGATGCGCTGATCGTAGTGGATCACGGCGTCACCGTAATCGAAGGTGATGTTCATCGTGTCGGGCGTCTGCTGATCATCGTCAAAGCAGAGCATCCGCCCCATACCGCTGACCTCCGTCGGGTAGTCGACGCCAAGGATCCAGCGCGCCACATCCAGTGTGTGCGCTCCGCTGTTGCCAGCGTCGCCCGTGCCGAAGTGCCAGTGCCAATTCACAGTTCCGTGAAAGCGGTTCCGATTGAAGGGCATTTTCGGGATCGGTCCAGTCCACGTGTCGTAGTCGATGCCCCGGGGTATGGATTCGTCCTGTCGATGGCCGATCGACGGCCGGCCCTGCACATCCGAAGCCGTCACCATCAGAACCTTGCCGATCTTCCCAGACTTAACGTATCCCACAAACCGCTGCGTAACCGGGCGGCTTCGCGATTGCGTCCCGTGCTGGACCAAACGTTGATAACGGCTGGCCGCCTCAACAATGAGGCGGCCTTCGTGAATGTTGTGGGAAATGGGTTTCTCTAGGTAGACATCCTTGCCAGCCTGGCAAGCCAGGATCGCGCCCGCCGCATGCCAGTGAATTGGCGTAGCCATCACAACGGCGTCAATGTCGGGATCGTCCAGTACCCGTCGGATGTCTGACACCACAATGGGGGCCTTGCCGTACGCTTCCCCGATGATCTTCGACGCTGGCTCAATCACGTTCTCATCGACATCGCAAATGGTCGGGATCTCGACATCGGGAAGAGAGGAGAATCGTTTCGCTAGGAAGACTCCTCGTCCGCGGACGCCCATCAAGGCGACTCGGACGCGGTCGCTCGCCGGGGCTCGCTTTGCGGTCTCGGACGAGGCGGCGGGAGCTGATGCCGCGACCAAGAAACCCGTCTGAAGGAAGCTCCTGCGGTTCATGGCATTTCCCCTTGTGAGCAGTGCTGCGAACGGCAATCCATCGAGCTCAGACGCTCCGTGGCGTCGACCAGTGTTTGCGGTAATCCCTGCGGACATACGCATCGGCCTCGTCGTCCCCAAGTACCCTTTCGCCCGTTGCGTCAACCCGAATCGTCCTGTTCACACGCGCCACGATGTTGCCGAGATGGCACAGCGTCGTTGAGATGTGGCCGATCCCGATGTCGGCGTTTGGGGGGTTCCTAGTCCGGACACAATCGATGAAATTGCGCGCGTGGGTGTTCGAGTCGGGTGACGGCTCCTGCTGGTAATGAATCTGCGTTCCATCGGGGTCAAAGACTCGAAATGCGTGATGCCCATTGCTCCACCGGCCCACCTGCGCCATCCCAGCGGTGCCATATACGGCCACCGTATTCTCCGAACCCTGCATGCTGTAAGGATTCCACAGGCGCTGCTCGTACGAGATGACCTTGTCGTCGTAGTTGAAGTTCAGATTCATCGTGTCGGGAGTCTGCTGATCGTCGTCGAAGTACAGCTTCTTCCCCATTCCGGAGACTTCCTGAGGAGTCCCCACCCCCAGCGCCCAGCGCGCGATATCGATCCAGTGCACCCCGTCATTGCCAAGGTCTCCCGCGCCGTAGTGCCAATGCCAGTTGACGGTGCCGTGAAACCGATTGCGGTTGAATTGCATTTTGGGAAGGGGCCCGGTCCAAGTCTCGTAATCAATCCCGGGCGGCACCGGCTCGTCGGCCTTGTGACCTATGTTCTTGCGCATCTGAACGTTCCAGACCTTGGCCATTAGCACATCGCCGAGCTTGCCCGATTGGACATAGTCCACAAAGGCCTGTGTGACCGGCCGGCTTCGAGACTGCGTCCCAAGCTGCACCACCCTGCCGTTGCGTCGGGCCGCCTCCACCATCAGCCGTCCTTCTCGGATGTTGTGGGAGGCCGGTTTTTCGACGTACACATCCTTACCCGCTTCACACGCAAGGATGGTTCCCGGAGCGTGCCAATGAATCGGCGTCGCCATCACGACCGCGTCGACGGATTGGTCATCCAAGACGCGCCGAATGTCCGTCACCAGAAGCGGGCGCTTGCCTCTGGCTTCCTCGATAACGCCCAGGGCAGGACCCACGACGTTTTGGTCGACGTCACAGGCATAAGCGAAATCCACGTCGGGCAATGCGGCGAAGCGCCTCGCCAGCGACTGGCCCCTGCCTCGGAGACCCATCAGCGCGATCGTGATATTGTCAACCTTCATGGGCGGGGCTTACCCTCGTAGAAGGCTTGAGGACCGCGTGGCGTTCCGGACGCCACCGCCGATCCTCGTTCCGGACGACTTCCATTGTCCGTTAGTCCATCCTATTGGGCGCTGCCATGGCGAGAGTCATGGCCGCGCCCCGACAGCATGTCTTGCGGTAAGGATCTCGCACTAGATCGTCCCTCTAAAAGACGATTTTTGCGTTCAATTGGATTTCTCGAGCTCCTCTCGTGCCTCGGAACCTTCCGAAGTTGCTTGACTCGATGTTTCCCTCGAGGCTACTCAGGTTTGTATGGTTGAACACATTGAAGAAATCGGCGCGGAACTGAAGTCTTGCACTCTCAGCGATCGCAAAGTTCTTCCCGAGGCTGAAGTCGATATTGATGAGGCCGTGCCCCCGGAGCGCGTTCCTGCCCAGGTTGCCGACTCGCTCGGCCGCTCCGACAGTGGTCTCAGGGACTTCCGCAAACGCGTCGGGATTGAGGTATTGCAGGGTTGAGCGAGCATTGCCGAGCGTGGGGCTCCCGCCAACATAGTCCGGCCGTGAGCTCGAGATTGCGGTCGGCTGGCGGAGGTTGACAGGTAGGGCCGTTTGGCCGGTGTAGATCGCCGACACCTGCCAGCCGCCGAGCACCTCCCGAGCCAGGAGGTTGTCCATCCCCGAAAACTCAGGCAGGTCGTAGACTATGTCCGAGACGAATACGTGCTGGACATCCTGATTCGCCAGGCCGCGGTTGGACCTCAGGTCAAAGAAATCCTGTGTCCCCGAGCCCACCCATCCGGTGTCTCCAGCCCCATAAGCCGTCTGCTTCGCCCAAGTGTAATGGAGATTGGCACTCAGGTTCCGCGAATAGCGATGCCGCAGAGAGGTCTGCCATGAGAGATAGCGGGTGCTATCGGAATTGTCCCAGTAGTCGAAGCTGCTGAATCCCGGATTCGGGCGAATGCCGGTGAAGCGGTCCACCGGGTTCCCAATCCGAGATGTGAGCCACTTGACGCCCCGGTTGCCCACGAAGGCACTCTCCACGACGACGTTGTCCGTCAAGACGCGTTGGAGACCGAAATAGAAGTTGTAGACATACCCGGAGTCGATTCCCGGGTCGATCACGCGTGGCGACCCGCCAGTCAGGCCTCCAGACACCAAGGGTAGGACATCTTCGTTGTAGAGCGGGTAGCCTAATCCAAGGCGGATCACCTCAGCGCGCGAAAGCCGCGCGCGGAACGGCTCGTTCAGCGAGTTTTGCACAGTTTGGGTCACCGTCTCTCCAGCCAAATCGGTGAATACCACGCCGACTCCGCCACGAACGACGGTGGTTCCGTCTCCGTCCGGATTCCAACTGAAGCCGAGGCGTGGCGCGAGGTTGATGTGGTCGTTCTTGTAGGGATCATTGACATCCCGAACCGGGCTCAGCGTGAAGTCGGTATCGACTAGCCCGCGATTGTAGGTGTGTGGGGGGCCGCCATCTGGCCCCTGAGCGGTGTAGTGTCCGAACGAATCGGTGCGAAAGCCCCAGTTCACAACCAGGTTCTGTGCGACACGCCAATCATCTTGAACGAACATTCCCCACTGATTCGACACCGCCGTGTACCGATCCGTACCGAAAGTCATCTGCGCGATATTGGGGATGTTGGCCAGCAGGTCTTCCTTATTCTGATAACGGATCGACGGATTCTCGATATTCGCCCGTCCGATTCCGCGGCGGAAAAACACGACTCCGAATTTCAATGAGTGCTGCCCTTTGGTGAGAGCGAATTTCTGATCGAACTGCCAACTGGGTGCTCCAAGCGTTAGAATCTCGCCACAGCCGCCAAAGCCGAGAGCCGAAACACATGGGATGCGGCGCGAACCCTCTTTCTGCTCTTCCCTGTCGGGGTCCTTGACGTTGAAGATCCCGTCGAGGCGATCCACCACGTTGCGGTTGTAGCCGTAGCGAGTCTCGGAAGTCCAATTGGAGCCGAAAGCGGTTACATTGGCGCTGATGCGATCCGTTTGGCCGCTAAAGCGGCGGAAATTGATCTCTTGAACCCGAGGGCGGATCTGTTCCGGGCGGCCGCGGGTCCAGTTCACGGTGGCGGTCACGTTGTCCGTAATCCGCACGTCGGGCTTGATGACAAAGTGATTCTCATTGTTCTGCAATGACCCTGCTCCCAGGAACTCGGCGCTGTCCGCGTCGGGGTCATGCGGCTGATTCGGCAATGGAACTGTGTCAAGCCACAGCGAATACGCCGGCACTGCAGCTAACATTTCGCCACGGATTTTCTGCGTCGGCACGTCGTCGCTAACCGGCGAAAAAGCTCGCTCGCGATAGCCCTCGTAGACGCCGAACGCGAAGATGCGATCCTTCACGATCGCGCCGCCGACCGAACCTCCAAACTGGTTGAAGGTCACGCCCGGCTTACCGGACAAGCGCTGATTCCTGGCGTTCAGCTCCTCGGAGCGGAAGTTCTCGAACAGCGTGCCGTGGACTTCGTTGGTGCCGCTCTTCGTGATCAGGTTGAGGTTGCCGCCCATGGCGCGCGTGTACTCAGCGGGTATAACCCCTTTGATGAGCTGCACCTCCTGCACCGCATCAATGCTGATGGTGCTGACGTAGTTGAAATTCCCGAACATATTGATCGACGGGCGCTCAGGGTTCGAGGTGGCGTCGGTTCCGTCAACAGAAACCTGTGTGCCTCCACGTCCGGAGCCGTTGAGGAAAATGTCGCCGGAGTTCCGCACCACTCCAGTGCCCAGGGTCACCACCCCGGCAATGTTGCGGCGCGACAACGGCAACTCGCTGATCTGGCGAGTGTCAATGTTTTCCCGTTGCTCCGCAGAGACGGTGTTCACTAGCGGAATGGCCGACGTAACTTCTATAGTCTCAGTGACTTCTCCAACTTCGAGCTGAAAAGTGCGGCGCACGTTTTGGGCCGCTCCGAGACCGATCTGAACTTCTTGCAAGGTCTTGAAGCCGTTTGCTTCAATGCGGAGTCGGTATGAGCCCGCAGGAATGAATGTGAAGCCGAACTCTCCGTTCACATTGGATTCCCTGCGGTAGACGGCGCCCGTGCCCTCGCTCGTAAGCTCGGCGGCTGCCCCGGGTATGACGCCTTCACTCTGATCAACGACGATTCCGTACAACGTAGCTGTTGTGACCTGCGCCAATAGAGTGGGACCGGCCGAGAGAACCAATGCCAAGACCAAGCAAGCCAAAGCGATGGCCCCACTCATCTGCGACTGCGCTAACGTGGGTTTCATCTGTACACTCCTTTGCATGAAGCCTTCAAACACTGGGGTCTACTCGCAGTGACTTGCGGGCGGTGACCAGAACCGGATACGGAACGGCCATTGAGCCGACGTCGACCCCATTCAAACGTTGGCACGGAGTTGAGACTGTTGAAACAAGGACGGCGTTTGGCACCTAGAGATCCTATACTCCTAGATTGGACTCTAGCAGTGGCCCGAGGGTCTGTCAATCGAAAAAACTTGTCGAAAAAACTTGTCAACTCCAAGCTGAAATGGCCGCTTCTTGTTAGAGGGTGAGGGCCATGAAGTTGCGCTTCTCACATGATCTGATGCGGCTTTGGTGCAATCCCGACTGCTCACAAGCCTCCGAGGGGCGGAAAGCTAGCAAGACCCTGCTAGGCTTCACTCCTGACTCGGCCCCTGTAATAAGCCTCCGCTGCGCTGGCTGTCGATCCCGAATAACCGCTTGGCATTCCCCCCGAGTATTTTGCTTTCATCCGCCTCCGGCAGTTCGAGGTCTTGGACAGCGTTCCGAGTCAGTTGCGGATCGACCCAAGGGTGGTCGGTCGCAAACAGAAGCCGGTCCGGGCCAACGAAGTCGTAGGCGTAGCGAATTGTCAAAGCCAGCACCGAAGCGGTGTCCAGATACACTGTGCGCAAGTACTCGCTCGGCAACCTTGTGATGGCTTCTCCGCCCCGACCACGGACCGCCACTTGGTGATCCAATCGACCGATCAGGTACGGAAGAGTCCCACCCAAGTGTGGGCACACCAGTCTCAGGGCCGGATGCTCTTCCAGAATCCCCGCCATGATCATCCGCGCCAATGCTATCGTGGAGTCGAACATCCAACCTAGGCCCCCCGTCATCTCGTAACCTCTCGTGGCCTCGAAGCACACCGGATGGGCCGGGTGCAGCACGAGGGGAATACCCAATTGCTCGACGCACCGAATCAGCGGGCGGAATTCAGGTTCGTCGTTGAAGCGTCCGTTCTGGTTCGAGAACAGAAGCAAGCCCTGCATACCCAGTTCGCACACGGCTCGATCCAGCTCCTTCAACGATTCCTCAAGGTTCTGAGTGGGCAGGACCGCCAAGCTCGCGAACCGCTGCGGGTGGCTTCGCGCGATCTCCGCAACATAGTCATTCATCATTCGGGCGATGGCCGGTCCGTCAGCACCGAACAATTCGGGTCCCGGGAAGTTGGTGCTCAACAGCGTGACATCGATTCCATGCCTGTCCATCATCGCCAGCTTGGCTTGCACGCTGGTGTGGCCTGGGCGAAGCTTGAGGGTCCAATCTCCCACCTGAACGTACCGTTCGCCGTTGCGGCGATACGCCCTTGGTGGCGAGTTTCGTTTCTCGAGGAAAGCGAGAACCTCCGGGATGTAGATATGACTCTGGCAATCCACGCAAAACGTCCCGGATCGGCCATCCGCAACGTGTGAAGTCTTCGAGGTCGTGGGATTCATGTCCCGTCAGCCAGACTCTTCAAGTCGGAACCAGCCTCCGACGCTGCGGCGAATGCCTGATAGTTGCGGGCCGGACAAACACCCCACCGTCTTCGCGCCCGTCGTTTTTCGACTGCACGAAGCTCTCACCGAACACACATCCCGATTTCGCCGATCCTTACGGCAGCGCTAGCTTGCCCGCCTCCAGATCCGTGACGAAATCATGCCCCGGAGAGTGCGTAATCATCACGTCGATCCTGGCCGACAGCGCAGCTTCCTGGGGCGTAACCCCACAGGCCCAAAAAACGGGAACGACAGAAGACGGGATCGCCTCGACTGGTGGGCCAAAGAACGGCTCCATGAGGTCGGCGCCGATCGAGGTCGGTTCGCCGATGTGCAGCGGCGCCCCGTGATTGAACGGAAATCGCGCCGTGACCTGCGTCGCAGTGATGGCCTGGGCCGGAGAGAGCCACCGCATCGTGACCACCAGGGGTCCGTGGAAGCGTCCCGCCGGGACCGTCGGCAGCGATGTTCGCAACACCCACCTGTCCTGGGTTGTTTGCACCCCAGCCTTCTCCAACGCCTGATCAAACGAGATTCCGGAACCGATCAAGAACGCCACGAAATCCTCGCGCCAAAGATCTTTGATCGACGTGACGTCCGGCAAGCGGCTGCCGTCGCGATAGACGGCGTAGCGTGGGAGGTCCGTACGGAGGTCAGCGCCCGGAGCCAAACGCTTCGGCTCCGGGTCGCCTGTGTCGGTGACTTCGAGCACGGGGCAGGCGCGCTGGTTCCGCTGACAATAGAGAAGGAACTCGTACGCATACCTCTCACGAAGTACGACGAGGCTGCATTGGACAAAACCGAATGCCAAGCCACGCGTGGTGCCAATGAGACGACCCTCACGGCACGCCAAACGCACCTCTTGCGGTGAGACTAGTCCTTCCGTAGCGATCGCGTGGGAAATCATCTGCGGATCCTCTTGGAGTCCGAGGCAGACGCCCCCAGTGAGGATTGCGACCGAGCGGACAGTCTCCCGTCCCTTGCGACGGGTAACCAAAGCCCAACGAGAGCCACGGCGCCTAGAGACCCCAGCCACTCCGAGGTTCCAGCCGGCGCACTAATGACCCCTACGGCGCTCGCTCTGCACCAAGTTCGTTCGACGACCCGCAAGGATCGTTTCCAAGAGCCAACGACGGCAACCGCCCACACCATCGTGCCGGCGACGAGCGAGAGGGACGCGGCGACCTCCCAATTGAGATTCCCTTTGCCTAGCAACATGGGGTCAAAGGCGAGGGCGACCGGGATTCGGAACGAGACGAAGCTGAGACGGAACGCGTAGACGCTGGTGCCCATGGCACGGCCCCCCATGATCCCCGCCGCAGCGAGTGAGGCCAAAGCAACCGGAGGCGGCACCATCGATAGCACGCAGTAATACATTACGAAAAAATGGGCCGACATCTCCGGGATTCCGAGCTTCAAGAGCGCCGGCGCAAACAGGATCGCCCCGATGATCTATGCAGCGACCGTGAGCAATCCCATCCCCATCACCAAACAGCCCAGGACGATCAGGCCCGTCGCGCCCAGCAGGGTGCCGCCCGTGCCAGCCAGCAGTTGCTTGCTGAACTTCAAGGCCAAGTTGGACTGAATCTCGACAGCGATGATGATTCCGATCGCCGCTATGGGCACGGCCACTTGACTGGCTTGCCGGGTGGAATCCGCCTCGAACCCGACGAGAGCCCCCCGATTCAACCTGCTTGGTCGGCGGAAATCTCAGACTACGAGGCAACTCAGGCTGGCGATCACAGCCGCATCGGTCGCCAAACGACCCGCAATGGGCATGCCGACCAGGACCCCGGGCGGGGCCAGCGGATAGAGGTGCGCCGCTAGGGGCTGTTGCGGCTTGAGATCCTGTTTGGGCGAGTTGCCGGTCCCCGTCATGCGCGCCCGCCAATCGACCGACAGAAAAACCGTCACATAGAAGGCCGTCGCCGGGATTAGTCCCGCCCGCGCGATGCGCCCGTAATCGACCTGCAGAATTTCGGCCATCACGAGAGCGGCCACGCCCATGACGGGAGGCATCAACTGTTCGCCGGTCGATGCCACAGCCTCTTGCGCCCGCCATCTTGCGCGGGTCGCCCGCTCGGCGCATCAATGTGAACACTTCTGTTCCGGCGACCTTTGCGACAGCGCTGCCAGTAATACTCCGCATCAGACTGCTCGAGACCACGGCAGCCTTGGCGCAACCGCCGGCAACTCTGAGCCCGACGTCGATGAACAACTGGCGCCACCGATCGCGGCATACAGCGCGCCGAAGAGGATTGAATAGAAGACGAACTGCACAGACGTGTCAGTTGTGATCCCGAATACTCCGTTCAGAGACATCGACAGGATCTGGGCGGCCTCTTCCAAGCCGAAACCCGAGAACCGCAGTCAACCTGGGGTCCGTTGCCCGGTCATGACGTAGACCAGGAAGGCGATCAGCACCCCCACGAGCGACCATCCGACGACCCGGCGAACATCCTCCAACAGTAAGAGCACCACGAGCGCCCCAAGAGAACATGTCCACCGGAAGAACCGGGTCAACGCCTTCCATGCGCTCGGTCGAGCGCCGAGCCGTCAGCTGGTGATAAGCTCCCGCGGTCAGGGTGGCTCCGATGACCACGACATCGAGCAAACCGGAGAATCGACCCAGGGACTTTGCATTGAGCGGAGGCCACAGAAAGAGTAGGGTGTCTGCTAGGCGGATCTTCACCACCGATCCAAGCCGTAGTTCTTGCGCAAACCATTGTGCTGATTGGACTTTTTCTGTTCTCCAGCGGCCTTCAACCTGTCACGGTTATGGGAACAGTCTGATTCGGATTGACCCCCAGCAGGTCGAACGCCTGGCGCTGCAGCGGAGTGGGATTGGTGCTGACGGTGATCGCGGTCTGGTACTCGGTGGGCAGCACGACCTGGTTCAGCGCGAGCGTCGCGAGGTCCCCCAGCAGGGTCTGGAAGCTATGCGCGGGCAAGCCGTCCGCGGTGCTCTTGGTGGCGGCCTTGCGCCGGGCGCGCGCCCTCTGGCCAGCGCCGTGTCCAGGCGGTTCATACCGCTCCGGCAAGCAGCCGGACGAACAGCGACAGCCTGCGGCGTCTGGTAGGCCCCGGGGCGCGACAGCCGCCGCAGGCAACGCCGCTACACGCTACCCCCCTCTACTCCTCCCACCCCACGAGCCCCAACCGATCACAGGGAGCATCATGCAGGTTCTGCTTGAGTCCCAAGTAGCGCTGCCGCTGCAGTTGGGTATGCGAGTGAGGGGTCACGGCGGAGCAGCCGGATCGCCCTGCAAAACTGTCAACCAAGTGATCGGCCCGGACCGGCAGCGGCTCGGGAGGGTTCCGAGAACCGGCCCTCATGTCAACTGCGAGCCGCGCGCAAGGCGTCTTTCATCGTCGATCAGGACGACAAGGCTGGGGCGGCTGACGCCCCACTTCCAGAGGACGAGGTTGATATCGTCAACTCCGGCCCCTGCGGCGAAGCTTCGGACCAGCAACCCCGTATGGCCCGCCGCGATCAGCCGGTCGGCCAAGGCCTGCGATGAAGGGACCGCCCCTTCGAGCATTTCCGCTTCCCAACAAGGACATGAAAGATCCGCATCACTCACGCCCAGCGCCGCGCGTTGGTACTCGTTCTGCGCATTGAACACCGGCTCGGTATCGACCTCGTAGGCGCAAAGCGTGAGGGGTTGCAGGCGCCGCCCCAGCGGAACCGCTTCGCGGATGGCCGTCCAAGGGTTGAGAGAGGTGTAGAGCGCCGGGATGCCGCGCCGGTTGAAGCGACCGCCGTGGCATCGTGCGCCTTCGCCGGACAGCGGAGTCCAGGACCATTGTGGGTTGTGAGCCCGATAAACCCGCCCCTGGAACCGCATCAGAGGAGTATGGAATCAGACATAACCCCCGGCCATGATTCGGTCGAGGTAGGCATGTACGTGGTCGGCCTTGCCTTGGCGCAGCAACAGGTCCGGCGTGGCGCCGCCGAATCCCGGCAGCGGCTCGGCGCGGAACCAGGCATAAGCCGCGAGCAACGAGCCGGTCTCGGCTTCAACCCGGTTCAGAATCTCCAGCATCTGCCGCGTGCGGAGCTGGGTTTTTCGCGCTCGGATCCGCGAAGCGCGAGAGAATGCGTCCCGTCCAAGACCCAGGGTGCTGGCGATTTCGGACTTGGTGGTACGGAGCGCGGCCGCGATGGGCACAGGAGAAAATACCTGATCCTCAACAAATTCCTGGAAAACCATGGCAACACCTCGCTGTTCATCCCATAGTTTAGCGTGATGTAGCGTGTTATTCCAGAGGTTCACCCGACAACGGGTTGTCTGGGACGGCAACAAATCATGTTGCACCTTGGCTTGGGCGACTCAAAACCCATCGATTTGGTTCCAGGAAGATCCGCTGTGCCGCGCGGGAATACCGTGGGTGCCGATCGTTGTCCTGATCGCATCGGAAAGCATGGGGACTGCCCCGGCGAAATGATGTGCGGCACTGCTATTCTCTAGGCGCCTGGGGCCGAGCGTCCCTGGGGCTCGGGAGGAAGCGATGCTCCGCATTCGGATGAGCGGCTACCTCCGCCTCGGCGGAGACCTTCTACCGCCAGGACGGTGTCACCCCCGTGGACGGCGTCCGCCGCGACGCCGTTCGAGTCGGCAAGGGCGGTTCTGCTGAGTGCATCGCAGTCGCAGTTGAATGAACAAGGAGGCTCCTGATGCTGCATCTCGTGGAAGCTGTTCGAGGCGGTGCGGCAGGAGGCCGCGCAGGGGCGTTTGGAGATTCACGTGGCGCGGTAGAGCGCGCGGCGGAGGTGGATCTGAGATGGCAGGCGGTGGAGTTGCGGGACCCGGACCGGCAGGGGGCCGCGGTGCCGCTGAACGTGGTGCACGTGCGGGAGGAGAACGCGCCGGAGGGGGTGGCGCGGCTGGAGTGGTTCCTGCTGACGAGCCTGGCGGTGCAGACGCGGCAGGACGCGGAGCGGATGCTGGAGTGGTACCGGCTGCGGTGGCGGATCGAGGACTGGCACCGGGTGCTGAAGTCGGGCTGCAAGGTGGAGTACCTGGGGCATCGGCGGGGGGAGCGG
>MKWU01000298.1_pt1 | contig 94399 bp, 88 predicted proteins | sample 809101 | NCBI WGS metagenome assembly MKWU01 (sample SAMN05860141, study PRJNA318959) | sponge metagenome | host: Aplysina aerophoba | place: Slovenia: Piran, Adriatic Sea, Gulf of Piran | collected 2013-05-07
GCCCAAGTCGACAGCGGCACCCGCCACCAGCCCGGCGAAACCGCGCACGCCAGTATTGGCTGCGCCGATCAGGCCGTCTTCGATGGTTGCTACACCCTTGGGATAGCGGCCCACCAGTTCTTCTAAGGCAGCGTCAGGCAGCGGTAGCCCGTTGATTATATGCACATCCACCGCGCCTTCGAACTGCTCAGCCGCCTCGCCAGCAAGAAAAGCCGGTGCGCCAAAAGCCAAAATCGCCCGCTCGGCTCCAGCGTAAGTGCGATAGGCTGTCATCGGTTCCCAAGCGTCGCCCGCCTCCCACAGCGGCCCCGAGCCGTCTTGCTTTTCGAGAATGGGTAGGGAGTCGCGCGGGATGCCGATGATATGCCCTCCGTAGTGCGCCGCCATATCGCAGACCGCCAAAAACGCCGCCCGCGCATCGGCTGGCCCGTAGAAGCGGTGCAAATAGGGCAAATAGCTCAAGCCGACGTTGATCCACTCCAAGCCCCAACCCGAAAAGTGATCGCGCCCGGTGCAGGCTCCCACGTGCGAGACGTGGAAGGCGACGTTGAGGCCCTCGTTGACGCCGGTGAGGTTGCGCTGATAGCGCCAGACGTCAAAACCCTCGCGGGCAATGCCCTCGTAAAAGGCGGCAAACGTCGATACCACATTGAGCTGTGGACCCGGCGCGCTCATCGCCAACCCGTCGGTAATCAGACAAGCGGCTTGCTCCTCAATGCTCATCTCGAACTGGTGATCGGCGGCCAAGAAACCGCGCGCCTTCGCCAGCTTGGTCGAGGGGTCGAGGTCGCAGCTAACGACGAACACGTCGTCGGGAAAATGTTCGGCCACCGCCGCGTACGCAGCCTCGGACCCAGCGCGCGGGCTTTCGCTTGTGCCTACCTCGGGCAAGCTGACCTTTTCCCGCACATCCTCGGGCAGGACCAAGTTGCGGCTGCCGGGAGCGGGTCTCGCTCGGGTTTCGACTTGGCGCTTCTCGTCTTGGTGCAGCGCGGCTAGGGCTTGGCTCGCCGCCGCTGTTTTTTGGAACATGGGGTTGCTCAGCACTTGCGCGGCGTCGCGGCCCTTCATGTGGCCGTCGTGATGCCCTTCGCCGCCGGGCAGCTTGTTGACCAAGAACAGGCACTCGAGCATCGGCACTACGTCGCGGTAGCTCATCAGCGAACCAGGAACCCAGATGCGGGTACTCAGCTCAACGCCGTGCTCAGCGGCAAACGCTGCGACCTCGGAACCAATACCCATGCGCTCGCCAAAGTCGCCGAGTTGCTCGTGCGTTCCCGTGGGATAGATCAGCGTCGGCCGGCCCTGCTGCGCCAGTTTGTAACTTTCGACATAGGTTTCGTAAAGCACCGCAGCGTCATGCAAGGTCTCAATCTCGATGACTTCCACGCCCATCGCCGCGACAATCGGGCGCGGGTCCTTGTCCATAATGCCCTCGGTAGCGCCCGAAAGCTGAATGCCGTTGCGGTGCATGACGAAGGTGATCGGTGCTCCGTGGACGGCTGCGCCGTTGAAGCCGTTGAGCGCTTGGCCCGAGATGTAGCCAGCATCGCCACAGTGGCAGATGACCCAGCCGCCCTCGCCGCGCTTGGCCCGCTTGCCGAGCGCTTGGCCCACGGCCACCGGGATCATCACCCCCAAGCGCCCGCCGTTGAGTTGGGTGCCGCCCGGTAGCCAAGACACGTGCCCAGGAGCGTCGAGCCCGCGGCGAAAACCCTCGACGACGACCTCCTCATCGATAAAACCCAGCGCGGCCAATGCCGCGTAGTAACCCACTGAAGTATGGGCGTGTTCGATGGTGTACTCGATGCGTTCGTAGTCAGTGACCGCCAAAGTCAACAAGAGCGACGGGATCAGCTCTAGACCGCCGCCGAGGTGATCCAGTTCGCCGATTTCGGCCAGCGAGGCCAGCGAACTGATCGCGATCGCGGCGGCGTCGATCTGCAAGCCCTCTAGGGCGTCGATTTGCTCTTGGTGCAGCGCTTGTTGGTTGCCGATATCCACGGTGAGCGGCAAGACCTCAGAATGCACCTTCTCGCCTAGGTAGCGCACTCCACCCAACAGCTCTTTGTTGCGCTGCTGTTGTCCCGTTTGCGCCGCTTCGATCCCCCGCATGTATAACTCCCACTTAGATATTCTGATACGCATTGTAGGGGCACCCCTTGTGGGTGCCCTTTTCAGATCCCGCTGGCTGAATGCGCCGGGTAGCGTAGGCGTCCACAAGGGACGCTCCTACACCTACCGGTCCGACGCCGATGCGTAACGTCAGTTAGGTATTTTCAGTTGAATAAAAAACTGTAAAAGTATAAACCCAGCACCGAATGCGAGCAATCAACGCGGCTTGAACTGCACGGCCAATTTCTCTGCCCATGCCTTGTTCGCGTCGATCGTGCGCCCGGCATTGTGCGGCGTATGCACCACGTTGTGCCGCCCTAACAGTGGATCGTCTAAAGGCAGTGGCTCTTGGTCCCACACGTCCGCCGCCAAGCTCAGTTCATCGGCCATCACTCGCCGCCGGATTGCGTCCGTATCGCAGATTCTGGCTCTAGTCACCAGCACCACCAGACAGCCCTTGGGCAGTGCGTCAATATGCTCAGCTTCGACCAAGCCGCGCGTCGATTCCGTCAGCGGCACCATGGGCGCGAACACTTCGGCATCAGCGACTAGCTGTTCCAGATGGTACTCGCGACGCGACCCGGCCCGGTGAAAGCACGGCTCCGTGGCAAACGGATCCCAAGCCGCCACATCGGCTCCCAGCATCGACGCGAAGCTGGCGTAGCGGCTGGCAATATTGCCGGCCCCAACGATCCGCACTCGCTTGCCGCACAGCGTGCCGCTGGCAAAGGCCGGGTCGTCGCCAAACTGGTGCCCGCGCGCCCCGGGCCGGCCCTGACCCCCGGGCGGCTCGTAGTCCCAAGGCGCTTGGCTTTGGATGATTTCTCGGTGCAACTGCGGGATTCGCCGCAGTCCGCACAGCGTCAAGGCCAAGCCAAATTCCGCCACGGTCTGCGACCAAAACCCCTCGCTCGGATGGTCGTAAACAACGACGCCGGACTCGGCCAGATACTCGCTACAGCCCTCGCCTAGCCGCCGGCCATAAGACCCCTGAAAGGTCGCCTCTTGCAAGGCCGTAAAAAGTCGCAGACACGTCAGGCTCACAGGTACCCCTAGCGTAGCCAACCGCGTCACGCGGCTCGGGTCCTCGACCACCTCGCCCAAGGGCCGCTCCTCTCCGTGCGTCAGACGCACAAAGTCCGCTTCGGGCCACAAGGTGCGGAAGTGGTCGGCGGCAAAGGGCCAAACTCCGTCAAAATCTGGATGAACAACGATCAGATCACTCATGTTATTCGCTCTCCTCGCAAAAAAACGGCTGCGTCCAAGCAAACGCCTCTCCTGCGCCCCAACACTCAAAGCGCACGTATCCCGCCCGCTCCGGCACTTCCACCTCAATTTCCCGTCCATCGGCCACGGCTATCCGCTTCGCGCCAGCGCGCAAGGCCACGATCCGCGCCGCATTCTCCGTCTCGATCCAAATCTTGTTTCCTTCGACTTGGATCTGACTGATCTCAACGCCCGTCGATGCGTAAAAGCGACCGGCGCGCAGGGCCTCCACCACGCCGCTAGCCGTCTCTTCCTCCACATAGGCCACATTCCACCCCAACCCTACATCGCCGCTCGCCGCGTGGCTGTCGTCGTTGGCAAACCCCCACAGGCGTCTTCCCGCGCTCAGCAGCATATCCCAGCGATTCGTCGCGTAGGGGCTGCCGTCCAAGCGGCAGATCACGCCGTTGTATATCTCCAAGCCCATATAGCCCTCGCAGGCTTGTAAAAGCTCCTGCGGACAGTGGTTGAAATTGCCGTGCCAGTTGGGGTGGTTGAAAAGAGCAAAACCACCGCCCGATTCGTTGACCTCGTCAATTACCTGCTGCCGGTCCGCATGCGGCGCAACCCACGCTGCGGACCCTACGTGCAAAACGTGAGGGCCATTGGCTGAGATCTCATTGCCCGGCACCAATATCATCCCTTGGGCGTCGTATTGCTCGTAGTCTGCCAAGGATGTATGGATGTCGTGATCGGTGATCGCCAAGAAGCCGTAGCCGCGGCCCGCGTAATCGTCGATTACCGCTTGGTGATCGCGCTCGCCGTCGCTGGCGGTCGTGTGCGTGTGCAGGTTGCCGACTAGCCAGCGTCCTCCGCGCAAATTCTGATAGGGATGTTCGATCATTGGTTTCTCCTCGGTTGGGAAGCGGCCTCAAAATACGAGAGCACCCTGCAGGCGACAAGGGAAGAGCCCTGCCGGGCAGTGTTGACGCGAAAAGTAAGTGGCCCTTTAATACAGGCCCGTGAAGAAACCCATGATCGAATAGGAACCCGATGAAAATCACCGATATCCGCACGCTTTCGCTGTCGCGCGCCCACGAGCCTGAGCTCCAGTGGTACAGCGCCACCTTCCACGTGCCCAAGGCCGACTGCTCGATTTGCATCATTGAGACCGACGAGGGCTTGCAGGGCATTGCCGAGCCTTGCGCGTACGGCGTGCCACCCACCATCGCCGCTCGCATAGACGAACTCAAGCCCAGTCTCATCGGCCGCGACCCCCGCGACGAAGACCTGACGCCGCACAACAAAGCAGAGCGCGCCAACGACATTGCCAACGCCGGCCTCAACTGCGCGCTGTGGGATTTGCGCGGCAAGATCGCGGGCAAACCCACCGCCGACCTGCTCTGCGCGCCGGGACAGAAACCCCTGCGCCGCCTCCGCCTCTACGCTTCCTCGGGCGTGCGCTACGACTGGGATGACCACCCCGAATCCGTCGTCGAAGAGGCCATCGGCTACGCTGAAGACGGCTTCACCGCCTACAAGATGCGCATAGGCACCCACTGGGCTTGGTCGGGCGTCACCGTCGATCGCTTTCTAAAAATAGCGCGCCAAGTCCACGAAGCCGTGGGTGCGCGCATGGACTTGGCCCTCGACGGCAATTGCCGCCTTTCGATGGAGGAGGCGCTGCCCATTGCCGAGGCGCTCGACGAAATGGGCTGGGCCTGGTTTGAGGAGCCGGTCGAACGCGTGCCCGCGGACTACGCCCGGCTCAACGAGGCCGTCTCCATCCCCGTCACCGGCGGCGAGCCATTTACCACGTGGGCGCAGTTTGAGCCTTTTATGGCGGTGGGAGGCTTCGGCATCGTCCAACCCGACGCCGGCGTCTGCGGCATCGACCTCTGCATGGAAGTCGGCCACAAGGCTTACTTCGACTACGGCGGCATACCCCTGATCCCGCACAACTGGCACAATGGCCTGATGACGATGGCCAACGCCCACATGGTCGCGGCGCTGCCCGACCCGCGCCTAGTTGAGCTAAACATGAAGCAGGGTCCCCTGCAGTGGGAGATTCTGCGCGAGAAGCCGCTGATCGAAGACGGCCACTTGACGCTGCCCGACGCCCCGGGCTTCGGCGTCGAACTGGCCGACGACCTCGAGGCGCGCTTCCCGTACATCGAAGGCTCCTGGGGCAATCCCATCCAGCGCTGAGGACTCATGGTCACGGACCTTGAAAATTATCTCTTCGACCTGCGCGGCTACCTGCACCTAGAAGGAGCACTTACCGCCGATGAGGTCAAAGATCTCAACGATTGCCTCGACGCCATCCCGCTGCTAGAGCCGGGCGACTGGTACGGGCACATCCACGCCCATACCTATGGCACGATTGACGGCCTCAACTTGCAGCAAATCTACGAGGCGGGCGAGCCTTTTGAGCGGATGATAGACCATCCCGCTTGGATCGAGAAAGTCAAGCACTTCGTCGGCGGCGAGGGCACGTTCGACTACGCACACGGGCCGCTCTTTATCGACGAAAACTTTGCCAACTTCCGCCAGCCTGGGGAGGCCATCGGCCTGCACTCGGGCGGCTATCCTCCCATCATGCGCAACCAATTTCGCTACCACAGCGGACGCTACATGTGCGGCCAAATCAACATCCTCGTCGCGCTCACAGACATCGGCCCGGGCGACGGCGGCACCATGCTAATCCCCGGCAGCCACAAGTCCAACTTCACGCATCCCGACTTAGACCGGCATCGCATGAAGCCCGAAGGCGCCACCGTCGAGGGCATCACCGGCGCGGTCGAGTGCCATATGGCCAAGGGCGACGCCTTGCTCTTTGTCGATGGCCTTTCGCACGGCTCGGCTCGGCGTCAGAAAGAGGGTACGCGCCGGATTTTCGTCTATCGCTACGGACCCTCCTGGGGCAATTTCCGCCACGGCTATCACCCCTCGGACGAGCTGCTGGCACGCCTCACACCCGAGCGGCGACAGATCGTCTGGCCGCAGAGGCCCCGTCCCCAAGGACCGAAAAAAAGGGCCATTGAGTAGATCTATGAAGGGCATCACCCTCGCCGGCGGCCAAGGCACGCGCCTCTACCCCCTGACCGTATCGGTCTCCAAGCAGATCTTGCCGATTTTCGACAAGCCGATGATCTACTACCCGCTCTCGGTGCTCATGCTGGCCGATATCCGCGAGATCCTCATCATCTCCAGTCCAGAGCACATCGATTTCTATCGCCAGCTCTTTGGCGATGGTAGTAGGTTAGGGCTGGATATCGAATACGCGGTCCAGCCCCGGCCTGAAGGCCAAGCCCAAGCCTTTATCGTCGGTGCTGACTTTGCCGCTGGGGGGCCCTGTGCCTTGATATTCGGCGACAACTTCCTCTACGGACACGGCCTGACGGCGATTCTACAGCGCGCCAGTCAACTGCGAGAGGGAGGATTGGTCTTCGCCTACTACGTAAGCGATCCCACGCGCTACGGAGTCGTCGAATTCGACGGAGAGGGTAATGCCATCAGTATTGAAGAGAAGCCGCAAAACCCCAAGTCCAACTACGCGGTTATCGGCCTTTATTTTTACGACGAGGAAGTCGTTGACATCGTCCGCGGTCTCAAACCCTCGGCCCGCGGCGAACTTGATATTACGGATGTCAACATCGAGTATCTCCGTCGCAAACAGCTCGGGGTCGAGGTGCTAGGGCGGGGCTTTGCCTGGTTCGACACCGGTACGCACGAGAGCCTCCTAGAGGCCAACAACTTCGTCCAAACCATCGAGCACCGGCAGGGGCTCAAAGTGGGCTGCGTCGAGGAAATAGCGTACCGCAAGGGCTACATTGGCGCGGAACAGCTTCTCCGCATCGCCAATTACTCCAACGACAATGCGTATTGTCTCTATCTGAAGCACCTCGTCGAACAGTCCGGGCCGACGTTCTGATAGTGGAGCCTACAATCGGCCCCGGCCTATCGCACTCTTTTGCGACTAGCCTATCTTATGGAACGACGTGAAAGCCAAGCGAGGAGACTGGCTTTTAGACCTTATTGACGAGGCGCAACCCCGGCCGAACAGGCCTAAGACTTACAAGAAGCGACGCCTCGACATTTCCGGTGGCCGTTGAGCAAACAGTAGAAAGGAGTGGGAAGAAGAAACGACAATGTGCTGCTGGCTGACGACGACCTGTACGGGAACGGAAGATGGACTTGGAGAAGTTGTAGTCAGGGAGGCGACAAAAGCCCCCATGCCGGCGAGATTTGGGAGGCATTCAGCGACAATCATGGGATGCCCTCTTTCAAGCTCAAAGAAGACCCCGACTGCCCCTCGTCCAAGCCCAAAGCCCAACAGGCGGCTGTCGAGACGGCGGAAGGGGCCTATCCCAATCCGTTCAATTCGTCGGTAAACCTGCGCTATCACCTGAACGAACTAGGACGGGTCGATGTGGCCATCTATTCCATCACCGGCCAGCTCGTCCGACGCCTGCTGTCTGAAGAGGATGCACAGCCAGGGTCGTACTCGGTTGCCTGGGATGGACGCTCCGATAGGGGCGCTCAAGTAGCCAGCGGCATGTACTTGGTGCGCGTCCAATCGCCGAGCTTGGTCAAATCGTTCAAGCTCAGCTTGATCCGGTAAGCCCCAATGCGCTCGCTAACTTTTAGCCTGATCGCATGGGCCCTAGTCGCTTGCAGCGATGTCCTTTCTCCTAACTGCCCAGAGCCCGAGCCTTGGCCGAAGGAGTGGTCCTGTGCGTCGGCGAAGTTAGCGAGCGTTTGCGTTGATCGTGAGCCGATACCGGAGACGGCGTGCCCGGAAATATTATTCCATCTTGTTTCTTGGGCGATGAACGAGCAGGTCTGGCGTTTTATTGCTAAGAGCTTGATGGCCCCGGACTTCACGTTTATTGATGAGACGGCCGGAGAAAAAACCCAAGGCCAAGCGCACGAAATAACCGTAGCCGATAGCTCTCTGGCTTGCTACTACCTTGGTGGTGGAGTAGAGTTCGATTTCCACATTTCCTCCCGCAGAAAGGAGGGTGAATGTCAAAAGGTGTGTGGCATGGTCTTCATGCGCTTGTACCACACGGCCGACGTGGGTCTCCTAGTCAACGACCAAACCTGTCTGACGACATGCCCAGACGAGGATGGCTTATGGCGGCTGACCGAGTGGCGGATTTTGCGGAGTGTGCCCCCGGCGCAAGCCGAGGAGGGCTTTGAAGGGGCCACTTGGGGCGAAGCCAGAAGAAGAAAATGGGAGAAAAACCGCTGCCGATATCATAGCCTGCCATGAAGCTGAGAAATTTCCCATTCAAGCTCAGCTTAGTCCGGTAAACTCCACCATGAGAGCGCTACCTTTTAGCCTGATCGCCTGGACCTTGGTCGCTTGTGGCGATTCGGGGATGGGTTATGACTGTGTATATGATCCTTGGCCGAAGCAGTCCTGTGGATCGGCAAAGGTAGCGCTCTCATGCGAACCTTTTTCGCCGCCTACGGACGCGGCGTGCCCGGAACAATTATACCCTCTTATTTCTTGGGCGCTGAACCAGCCGTTCTACTTTTTTCTTCCCGAGGAATTGATGGCCCCGGACTTCAAATTTGTCGATGAGACGACCGGAATCAGCACACAAGGCCAAGCGCACGAAAGGGCCTTAGCCGATAGCCTCCAGTGCTACTACCGTGGAGCAGAGTTCGATTTCAACATTTCCTCCCGCACCCAACAAGGGGCCTGTCAAAAGGCGTGTGGAATGGTCTTCATACGCTTGTACCACACGGCCGACGTGGGTCTCCTAGTCAACGACCAAACCTGTATGACGACGTGCCCAAACGAGGACGGCTTATGGCGTCTGGCCGAGTGGCGGATTTTGCGGAGTTTGCCCCCGGCGCAAGCCGAGGAGGGCTTTGAAGGGGCTACTTGGGGCGAAGCCAGAAGAAGGAAGTGGGAGAAAAACTACTGCGAGCCTTCCTAGTCCGCCGTGAAATTCCTCTTGGAAAAAATCGTGCCAAGGATTTGATTTTTAGAGAGTTATCCCAGTACCGACGTTCTAATGCCTTTTGACTTATCGGCCCGCCGCCATACCTTAATGTTTTTCACTTTTCGCACAGCCACTTAGATATGAAGCAACTTGCACTCGACAATCCACTCGCGCAGGGGCTCGACCTGGCCTTCGTGGGCATGAGCATCGTCTTCACTGCCCTAGTATTAGTCAGCGTTTTTATCGCTGTCTTGCCGAGGATCCTCGCCGTGATCCACCCCTATATTCCCCCGGCCCAACTGCACACGCAGAGTCATAGCAAAGAAAACGACGCACCCGCCATCGCCGCGGCCATCGGCTTCGCCCTGCACGCGCGCCGCCAAAACGACTAATCGGCCATGGAGATTCTCCTCGAATTCCTCTCTACCACGGCCGTGGCCAACATGTCGGGCGGCAATCTGCTGATGATCGCTATCGGCGCGATCTTCATCTCGTTAGCCATCCGCAAAGACTACGAGCCGCTGCTGCTGTTGCCGATTGGCTTTGGCTGCATCGTGGGCAATTTCCCGTCTATCTCCAGCATGGCCATCGGCGTGTACGACCAAGGCAGTGTGCTCTACTACATCTACTTCGGCGTCAGCCAAGGAATCTTCCCGCCGCTTATTTTTCTCGGCATCGGCGCGATGACCGACTTCTCGACCATGCTCTCCAGCCCCCGGTTGGTGCTGCTGGGGGCCGCGGCGCAGACGGGCATTTTCCTGACCTTGATCGGCGCGCTTTACCTAGGCTTCACTCCGGCCGAGTCCGGGGCCATCGGCATTATCGGCGGGGCCGACGGGCCAACGGCGATCTTTCTCGCAGCCAAGTTAGCTCCTCACCTGCTCGGGGCCATTGCCATTGCCGCGTACTCCTATATGGCCCTCGTACCGGTTATTCAGCCGCCGGTGATGAAACTCTTGACCACCCGCAAGGAACGGCTGATTCGCATGAAGCCCCCGAGGGAAGTGTCGCAGCGCGAAAAGATCATCTTTCCCATTGTCGCTTTCCTCATCTGCGCGCTCCTCGCCCCGGGTGCGATCGGGCTGCTAGGCATGCTGTTTTTCGGCAATCTGCTCAAGGAAAGCGGCGTCACCGAGCGCTTGGCCCAGACCGCCCGCACTTCGATGGTCGATATCGTCACCATTCTCCTCGGGTTCTCGGTCGGCTGCTCGACCCAAGCCCAGACCTTTCTCACGCCGCAGTCGGTACTCATCTTCAGCCTCGGCGCCTTGTCCTTTGCCGTCGCCACGGCCAGCGGCGTGCTTTTTGCCAAGTTTTTGAACCTCTTCACCAAAGACAAAATCAACCCCCTCGTCGGCGCTGCCGGGGTCTCGGCCGTGCCCGACTCGGCCCGCGTGGTGCAGATGATGGGCCAGCGCGAAGACCCCAATAACTACTTGCTGATGCACGCGATGGCTCCCAATGTCGCCGGGGTCATCGGCTCGGCGGTAGGTGCCGGGGTCTTGTGGTCCGTGCTGGTGGGATAGACAACGAGGATGCGACCGTGAACAAGAAGAAAGTTCGCTTCATGTGTACCGCCTTCCGCGACGGCTTCCAGTCGGTTTATGGAGCGCGTGTTTTCACGTCCGATTTTTTGCCGGCCGTCGCCGCGGCTAAGGAAGCTGGCATCGACTATTTTGAAGCCGGCGGCGGGGCCTGTTTCCAATCGTTCTACTTCTACTGCGGCGAAGACGCCTTTGCTGCGATGGATGCCTTTCGCGCCACGGTCGGCCCGGACGCCGACTTGCAGACCTTGGCGCGGGGGGTCAACGTGGTCGGCCTCGAATCGCAGCCGAGCGACATCATCAAGCTCCACGCCGAACTCTTCAAAAAGCACGGCATCACCACCATCCGCAATTTCGACGCGCTCAACGACGTCGATAACCTCATCTACTCGGGGCAGTGCATTGTGGATGCCGGGCTCAAACACCAAGTCTGCGTCACGCTGATGGAACTACCGCCGGGCTGCGCCGGTGCCCACGACGCGGCCTTCTACACTAAGACCTTGCGCCAGATACTAGACGCTGGCATCCCGTACGACGCGGTCTGCTTCAAGGATGCCTCGGGCACGGCCGTGCCCTCCAAAGTCTATGAGACCATCTCCGAGGCGCGTGTCATGCTGCCCGAGGACACCTTCATCCACTTCCACACGCACGAAACAGCCGGCATTGGCGTCAGCGCTAACATGGCCGCCCTCGACGCTGGGGCCGACGCCATCGACCTGTCTATGGCCCCCTGCTCCGGCGGCACCTGCCAGCCTGACATCATCGTCATGTGGCACGCGCTGCGCGGCTCCGACTACGACCTCGACATCGACATCGACAAAATCCGCGACGCCGAGGAAGTCTTTAAGGAGTGCATGGCCGACTATTTCCTGCCGCCCGAAGCCGTGGCAGTAGAGCCGATGATCCCCTGGAGCCCTATGCCCGGCGGCGCGCTGACAGCCAACACCCAGATGCTGCGCGACAACGGCATCATGGACAAATACCCGGATATGATCAAGGCCATGCGCGAAGTAGTAGAAAAGGGCGGATTCGGCACCTCGGTGACGCCGGTCTCACAATTCTACTTTCAGCAGGCTTTTAACAACGTCATGTTTGGCCCGTGGGAGCGGATCGCCGCGCCTTACGGCCAGATGGTCTTGGGCTACTTCGGCAAGACGCCGGTCGCACCCGACCCCTCGGTCGTCGAGATCGCCGCCCAACAGCTCGGGCTAGAGCCAACGACCCAAAAGCCGCTCGAACGCAACGACGCCGATCCGAATAAGGGCGTCGAACCGGTCCGCAAACAACTGCGGGAAGCTGGCCTTGAAGAGACGGACGAAAACATTTTTATCGTCGCCGCCTGCCAAGACAAGGGCCTCGCCTTCCTCAAGGGAGAAGGCGAGATCGGCGTGCGCAAGGTCGAAAAAGAGCAAGAGAAGGAAGCACCGGCTGACGGTCCAGCGCACTATGCGATCACCGTCGATGGCCGTAGCTACGCCGTAGCCATTGACGGCGACACGGCCACGGTGGATGGCCGCCGCTTCCAAGTCAGCTTGGAGCAATCGACAGAATCAACCGATGTAGCGGCTCCCTCCTCGCCAGCACCCAAGGCCGAAGGCGGCACGCCAGTGCAAGCCCAGATGCCCGGGAAAGTAATCCGCCACCTAGTCCAAGTCGGCGACCACGTAGAAGCGGGCGATGGAATCCTCGTGCTCGAAGCTATGAAGATGGAAATGCCGGTAACGGCCCCCGTCGGGGGCACAGTCGCCGATATTTTGGTCCATGCCGGGGATCAGGTGGCCGACGGACAGGTGTTGGCGCGCATAAGCTGACAACTGCTCCACACCGGACGGGAGGTGAATAGTCATGGATATCTATCGAGAATTGATTGACAGCATACGAGAGATCCGAAGGCGAATGTCAGAGGAATGCAACCATGATCCAGCCAGATACCTAGCGTATTTGCAGTCTTTCAATGCCAGATATTCAAAGCAAGTTGAATTATTTCAAAATCGTGCCGCCGACGGATTGGCCGTGGCACTAACCGGTAGGCGACGATGTATCGAGCGCGTCGACTAATTGGTCGCAGCCGGCGGCTCCATCTTCTGGTCAGCCAAACGACGGGAGGGCAATCTGATATACTGTCGGCCGCTAGCCTGCTCTTGCGCTTTGAGATCCTCGACTATCAAATCCAAGTTGTAGCCGAACCGCGCGGCATGTTCCTGTCTAATGCGCCGCACTTCGGCGACGAGGGGATCCTCTTTCATGGCTCATCCTCCAAAAGTTCCTCCGGCGTACAGATGATCGCCGGCTCATATCCTTTATCTCGACAGAATGCCTCGATTCGCGCCCTCGCGCCTGCGCCGGCTAAGTGGCGATAGTTCCACGTCATCAGATACGTACAGCGATTGACTACTGCGACCGCAACGTGCAAGGCATCCTCAAGAGAAGTCTTAGGAATGGCTGCATTCTCTACCAAAGCATGCGCCAAGGCTGTCGCGTCTGGGGTGATTTCAAGTAATTCCACACTTTGCAATATGTCCAGTCTGCGCTGAGCTACCTGCACATCACCTCCACCTGCCTCTTGGAGCACCAGTTGCGAAGCAACGACTCGGAAGTCCTGTCTTCTATACTCCCACCATTCTTGGGTCGATTGCTGATGGCCCGCTACGACTACATCACGGCTTGGCTTGGCCGCGAGATAACTCACCACTGTCGTCTCCAAGTAAACGACGGGGAGACTAGCCAACTTACTATTCACGATGCGCTCCGCTAGCCTTTTGGCATGAGGCCGATAGCTTTGAGATACTGCCTTGGGACGCGGCAATCCGTCGCACCCGTATCGGCCAGAAATAACCCTTCCCAACTACGGTGCGGCGCAGCCGGATTGCGAATGGTTACGGTGATATGCGTGGCTCTCATGTCCGTTCCTTTTTTGGAGATCTCGCAGGCCTTCTCCCCGCTACTTCGTTAGAACTTCCAAGACTACGCCTAGCACGTCAACTATCCCTTCTTGGTCGGCATGGGCTGCTGCCTGTACAACGATCCAACAATCCTCCTGCTCCTGCGGCTCTCATCCGCCACCTGCACCACTGGCAGCCCAAGCTCCGTGACAACAACCAACCCATCCCGCCCATCTGGACAGGTGTTGGCACGCATAACCTAAGCCACATCCCCGGTCCACACCTCGCGTCGCGTCCCGTCGTCTTCGCGCAGCAGCAGTTGCCCGGCTGCGCCAAAACCCAACACCACACCCGTGTACTCGCCGACTGCGACGTACTGGCCCAAGTTGGCGCAGTGCGATTCCCACGCCGCACTCAGCGCCGCAAAGCCGCCTTTTTCCCAGCATCCGATCCACACCTGCAAATGTGCCAGTAACTCGTCCAATGCCCTTTCGACATTGCGCTCGGTGCCCGTCTCAATCCGCAGCGAAGTAGCGGGCTGGCCGATGGCCGCCGCCTCGTCGGCATCCATGTTGACGTTGAGGCCGATTCCGAGGACGACCCCATTGCAGCGCTCGGCTAAAATGCCGCATATCTTGCGACCGCCCACTAGCACGTCGTTGGGCCACTTGGTCTGCGCCGCCAAGCCATTCTCCTCCAAATAGGCGACCACGCCCAAGGCAGCGGCCTGCGGCAGCGACAGGAACTGCAACGGCGACGCAGCGGTCTGCAATAGCGCGGAAAAGGTCAGGTTGCGACCAGGCCGGGCGAGCCACTGCCGCTCGTAGCGGCCTCGGCCAGCGGTCTGAGAACGGGTTGCCAGCACAAAGCCGTCGGGCAAGTCCCGGCCCTCCCGCAGCCACTCAACCAAGGTCGTATTGGTCGAGGGCAACTCGTCGTGCCACTGGGGTTTTTGGAATCGCATCGTCTTTAGGGGTCACGTTGTTTCATACCATCTCAACGCTACCTTACCGATGGCGCTGGGTCGCGACGAGAAGCTGCCATATGATACCTTGAGTACCTATTGTGAGATCTCGACAGGCAACATAGTCTTCTTTGCCAAGCTCGTCGATGTGTGCTGCGCGATTCCTGAATCTCGTTATCAGATGTGTAAGTGACTGGTGGAAAGCCGTAGCATCAAGGAGCCAATTCGATCCAGTCCACTCTTTCGCAAGTTGCAGAAAGTTGACCATGAGTACGCTAGTGCTCCGACGTCGGTGGCTGTGAACCACGGTCTGCAGAAAATGCGCGAACGCTCCCAACTCAGGGGGATTTCGCGTCGGGTTCGCACAGAATGCTGCGACGCGCCCGACATCCTTATCGCTTTTATCGGCACCCAAGTCTGTGTTACTTACCCCGTTTGCCAAAGGCTTTAAAATTCGGTTGACGACCTCAAGTTCAACCGCTTTACACAAACCGATCACGGCTGGTGACCACTCTAACTCCGGCCCTGATTGAAGTTGTCGGGCCACGTGTTCGGACGTAGAAACAAACCGCAAGGCCTCTTGAGACAAATGCTCAGCACGTTCTTCTGAGACTCGATACAAACGCTCGGCTTGCAACTGATCGTCGAGGGTAACAGCCTTGAACAGGAGATTGGCCAACTGTTCTGTTTTCTCACTATCTGCCTTTGTTCCTGCCTTAATCTTGTATAACGATAGAAGATAGCCGTAACACCCATTACAGAGACGTTTCGACCAGTCGCCTCCGTATATGGTAATCAACTTGGATTTCTTGGTAGCAGTACATCTGAAACACCGGAATGCGAGGCTGTCAACAAACCGGAATTGCTGGAGCGGACCACGCTGCGGGTAAGTCTTTCTTATTATGGAAGGTACCGATTTCACGTTCTCTGGCTTCTTCCTTGGGGTTAATCAGGCGCTGGACCCGGTGCCGTACTGACCACTTGCGCCTAGGGCTTCTTATACAGCGAGAACGAGTGCGTCAGCAGTTGCTGCACCGCGCGCAGAATCTTCCGCGCTTGCTGCTTAAAGTCCTCCGGCCAGTGCTCGTCGCACGGGTTCGGGAGCAGCAACGCCAGCAACACCACCCGCGACGAAGCCAACGGCCGCCTCGACCACCACAGGTGCAGCGTACTCGGATGCCCGTGCCAAATCGACTTCTCCCGCGCCGCGTGCCGCGACACTTTGGCGATGGGGAAATCGACTCGGCGAGGCGCTTGCATTCTCGGGGGATCATAGGCGTTCGTTCAAGCTATTCAATGAGTTCTAGGTACGAGTGCGACAGGAACGCTGAAACCGTCGAAGAAAATCGGCCATGTTTGCAATTTCATCGCGGGCTTGAGAATTGTCGAACACATGTCGATGATAATCATCAATCTCTGTAATGTTCGCGCTTCCGATCTCATTCACAAGGTCTTTAGCAGCAGAGAATATTGTCTCCTTGACTTCCACTTCTAGGTCGAGGGTTGCTGCTCCAAAACACGCCGCACCTGACGTAGGCAACGCGATTTCATTCAAGCAAACCAGTACACCTTCACATTGCAAGATCGCGCCCGTCCCGGGGACTCCCAAGATGTTGTGTGATTGGGGTTTGGTCTCCGGTTGTACGTGCACCGCTCGCTCACACAATAGCCGATATCGTTCCTCATTGATCAATGGCAATGTTTGAAGTTCTTCCAGTCGACATCGAACCTTCACAGGGCTGAACATTTTCATGCGATCTTTTCTCGACAATGCTCTCCAATCCTGAAGTGAATCCTTGTTGTGACAGAATAGCTGCAGGAGATTGGCTGTCTCACCTATCGCTCTACTTAGGACCAGCGACTCGTCATAGAAGCCAAATCTGAGGAGTCGTAATGCGGCACGGGCATTTGACGCGACTCGTCCTAAGAGGTACTCGATCGCGTGGTCTCCCCCGCGACATACCCACCAGCAGGATGCCATCCGATCAGTAAGCGAGAGTACCGTGCCAATCTGCTCAAGGCAGGCGGGGGCCTTCTTTCCGAGACTTTGGAATTCTTTGTCCGTCTCGGCTTCACACTCATCCTCTTGTCCCCACACCAGATGTAGGAACGATAATCCCTCGGGTACAACTTGCTGCTCGGAATTCATAATCACCTAGCGTATTTATTGACTTTCAGCTAAATAGCTTTACCCTGTTTTTCCATGACTTGGATTCTTACTTACCGTACGCATACCCAGCAGGAGGTTCAGCATGCGGGGCTACGTGTTAAGCGACTTTCCTGAGCATCAATAATATACGGAAATACATGGACGAAGGTCGTGCTCCGGGAAAGCTCGCATTTGACCATCAGGGGTGCCTTGGTATTTTTGTACAAGTCCCCTTCAAGCCGATCTCATGCTTTTAGCATCGGAGATTCTCATGCCTGTTTCTAGACGCCAATTCCTCAAAAGCGCCGCGGCCGTTCCCATCGGCCTTGCCGGACTCCAGCGAAACCTCACTTGGGGCGAGCCCGAGGTAATCGAGGCCGTGGCGCGCTGGCAGTGGTACGAAACCCACAAAGCCAAATGCCCCGACGAGCAGATACCTACAGAGACCGATCTTTTGGATTTTTTGGACTACTGCCCCGCAGAAACCCGAGCAGTATTTACCAAGGAGGCAGCAAATCGGCTAACAGCCTTGTATTCCGTTCCTCCGGAATTAGTCGCCGACGTCATGTGGGAGTGGGTGCGGGCTGCTCCACCAGCCTCAGACTTTGACTACTATGGAGATGGAGGCCCGAACTTGGCCCCCAACAATATGCCGACCACGGGCGGCTGCCTATCAGTGTTGTCTGTGGGTGCAATAGGCTTCACTATCCGACCATTGGAGGAAGTACAAGCCGACTGGACGAAGGTTCCCGTCAAAAATCGCCCAGAGCATCCACTCGCGCCGTTGGTCAAAGCGTGGCAAGCGCGACCGCGCTTGTTCGCATAATTTAGCTATCGGAGACAATCTCATGCCCGTTTCTAGACGCCAGTTCCTCAAAAGCGCCGCAGCCGTTTCCATCGGCTTTGCCGGACTCCATCGCCACCTCGCTTGGGGCGAGCCAGCGCTGAAAAATAGCTTTGGGCCGCTCGTGCGCGACCCCGAAGGCATCCTCGACCTGCCCGAGGGATTTAGCTACCGAGTTCTCTCTCGCGCGGGTAAACTCATGGACGACGGCCTACGGTTGCCGGGCGCAGCCGACGGGATGGCCGCTTTCCCCGGGCCAGAGGGCCGCGTCGTTTTGGTGCGCAACCACGAACTGAGCCCCGGGGCAAAGGAGGCCGGTGCATTTGGCGACGACAACGAGAAACTGGGCAAACTGCCCAAAGAAGATCTGTACGACTGGGGCCGAGGCGAGATGCCAAGCTTGGGCGGCACCACAACCCTCGTGTACAACGCGCAAACCGGCGCAGTGGAGCGGGAATTCCTCAGCCTAGCCGGCACGGCGGTCAACTGCGCCGGAGGGCCGACTCCGTGGGGTAGCTGGGTTAGCTGCGAAGAGAATACCCAGCGGATCGATGGGCCGATCGAAAGAGACCACGGCTACAACTTTGAGGTTCCCGCTACCACAGAAATCCGCCGCGCCGCGCCCGTGCCGCTCAAGGCTATGGGGCGCTTCAGGCACGAGGCCATCGCCGTTGATCCCCGCTCGGGCATCGTCTATCAGACCGAAGATACCAGCGACTGCTTGATCTACCGCTACATCCCCGATGCACCGGGCAAATTAATAGCTGGGCGGCTGCAAGCCTTGGCCGTAATTGACCATCCCCGTCTGGATACTCGCAACTGGGACAAAGCACTAGTGCGTCCGGGCGAGTCGCTCGCCGTACGCTGGGTCGATATAGAAAACGTCGAATCGCCGAAAGACGACCTGCGCTTCCAAGGGTTTGACGGCAAGGGCTGCGCCCGCTTTGCCCGCAGCGAGGGCATGTGGTACGGCCGCGAAGCGATTTACTTTGCCTGCACCAGCGGCGGCCGCAAAAAGAAGGGGCAGATCTTCCGCTACCAGCCCAGCCCGCACGAGGGCACAGCCGACGAAGGCAAGGCTCCGGGGATGCTCGAATTGTTCGTCGAGCCGAACGATGGCGACCTCGTCGATAACGCCGACAATCTCACGGTCTCGCCTTTTGGCGACTTGATCGTCTGCGAGGACGGCAGCGGGGAAAACAACCTAGTCGGCGTAACGCCCGCAGGCCAGATCTACCGCTTCGGTCACAACCGCATGAACAATTCCGAATTCGCCGGCGCGACCTTCTCGCCCGACGGCCAAGTGCTCTTCGTCAATATCCAGCATCCCGGCACCACGCTGGCCATCTACGGCCCCTGGGATCAGCGGCAGTCTGACGGTTAGCTCTTCAAGTCCATAAGAATTTTCCGCGCCCGAGTCCGGCAGGCGATACAGCGCTGTGTAGTATTCTGCACAGCGCTTTTTGCGGCACGCGCTTGTCTTCTCTGAGAATCGAACTGGTACGCCAATTGCAAGGGGCTAAGACCGACTTATATTTTCTGCTCCGCCAGATGCTGCCACGTCGATCCAATTCTCTCGAATGACCGAACATAAAAACGTCCTCTTTCTCAACGACGCCTCCTCCCTCAAGCCTCCACCAGCCGTTCTCGACGCCGCGCTGGGCCGGCTCGGCTTTGAGCGTTTTCTGTCCGGCCAACGCGAGGCCATCGAAACCCTGCTCGACATCGGTCACCTGCTTTTGGTCGCCCCCACCGGCGGCGGCAAGAGCTTGACCTACCAGTTACCCGCAGCCCTTCTGCCGGGCACTGCCTTAGTGGTTTCGCCGCTCATCGCCCTGATGCACGATCAAGTCCAAGCACTACAGCGACGCGGCCTCGCCGCCACGTACCTATCCTCGACCCTCGATGGCGACGAGTTGCGCCGCCGTATGCGCGGGGTAGCCCAAGGTCAGTACAAGCTGGTCTATGCCGCGCCCGAGCGGCTGACCTACTCCGGCTTCCGCTCCCTCCTGAGCCAGATCAAGTGCTCGCTTATCGCCGTGGACGAGGCCCACTGCATCAGCGAGTGGGGGCACGACTTCCGGCCCGAGTACTTGCAGATTGGCGAGCTGGTCCGCGAGTTACCCGACTGTCGGGTCCTCGCCTGCACTGCTACGGCCACGCCGGTGGTGCGCGACGAAATCCTCGAACGCCTCGGGCTGCCGAGCGACACTCCACAGCTAGTACACGGCTTTGCCCGGCCCAACCTCGCGCTGCGAGTCGCCGAAATCAACAGCGCCGCCGAGCGCCGGCAGCGGGTTGATGCGCTGCTAGTCGAAGCCCTCGGTGCGCCCGACCAAAGGCCGGGTACCGCCATCGTCTATGCCCCTACCCGCAAGAGCACCGAGGAAGAAGCCGCCCGGCTCCAAGGAGATGGCTGGCGCGCCTTGGCCTATCACGCCGGCATGGCCGGACCGGACCGCGACGAGGTCCAGCGCGCCTTCATCGAAGACCAAATACAGGTTGTCGTCGCGACCAATGCCTTTGGCATGGGCATCGACCGCGCCGATGTGCGCGCCATTGCCCATTTGGCCCCGCCTAGCTCAATTGAAGCGTACTATCAGGAAGTAGGCCGGGCCGGGCGCGACGGCCAAGACGCCTACTGCCTGCTATTGGTCTCCCCCGGCGACATGCCGCTGCGACGCCACCTAATCGAAAGCGATGCCAACGGCCGCGCTCCCGACCAAGCGGTGGTCCAGCACAAGTGGAACCTCTTTTTGGAACTGATGCGCTGGAGCGAGGGCGGGTCCTGTCGCCACGACGCGATCCTGCGCTACTTCGGCGACGAGGAGGAAACGCTCTCGGGCTGTGGCCGCTGCGACGTCTGCCGTAATCTCTCCCATGCCGAGGCCGGCGACGCCACAGAAGTCACCACCACCGTGCGCAAAGCCCTCTGCGCGGTCGCCCGCCTGCACGGACGCTACGGCATCCAAATGGCGGCCAAGCTCCTGCGCGGCACCACAGACGCCCGCCTTGCACGCGATGGCCTAGATCGGACCCCGACCTTTGGCATTCTCAAGGAACATTCTGAGCGGTGGATTTTGCAGCTTTTGCGCCGACTGGTCACGGCTGGTTGGGCCGATTTTTCCGGTGGCGAGCGACCGGTCGTGGTCCTCACGGAGGAAGGACGCCAAGTCATTTATGCCGAGCGGCCCGCGCGCTTACTCCTGCCGCTGAAGTCGGCTCCGCTCCCAACAACCCGCACCGCGCGCGTCCGTCCTTCGGCTGAGTTGGGGTCGAAGCCTCGCACCCCCGACCCCAGCGAGGAATTCGACGAAAACGCCCAAGCCCTCTTCGATGCCCTGCGCCACCACCGCATGACGCTGGCCCGCGACGAAAAGGTTCCGCCCTACGTCATCGCCAGCGACCGCACGCTCCGCGATATCGTCCTACTGCGACCTGCCAACCTCGAAGAGCTCAAGCTGGCGCACGGCATCGGCCCGGCTAAGGCCGAAAAATACGGCGACGGCCTGCTAGCCATCGTCCAACAGGCCGCCTAACTCGCTCGTCAGGAGAACATTTCATGGCTACAATTCGCTGGGGTATCATTGGCTGCGGCGACGTTACAGAAGTAAAAAGCGGCCCCGCTCTGTACAAGACTCGCGATTCCGAACTGGTAGCGGTCATGCGCCGCGACGCGGACAAGGCCCGCGACTATGCCGCGCGCCACGGCGTGCCCAAGTGGTACGACCAAGCCGACGCACTCATCGCCGACCCAGACGTCGATGCGGTCTATATCGCAACGCCTCCCGACACCCACGCTCACTACACGGCCCAAGTCGCCCAAGCCGGCAAACCTGTTTACGTCGAAAAGCCAATGGCGCGCAACCTCGGCGAGTGCTTGGCGATGATCGACGCTTGCCGCCGGGCCGGGGTGCCGCTCTTCGTCGCTTACTACCGCCGCGCCCTGCCCGCTTTCCTCAAGGTCAAGTCGCTGGTCGAGGAAGGGGCCATCGGCGCAGTGCGCTTCGCCTCCATCGCGCTCTGCCAACCCGCGTCAGAGAATTCCGACGACCTGCCCTGGCGCGTCGTCCCAGAGATTTCGGGCGGCGGCTATTTCTTCGACTTAGCCTCGCACCAACTCGACTTCCTCGACTTTCTGCTCGGTCCCATCGCCCACGCCTCGGGCCACGCGACCAACCAAGCCGGGCTCTACCAAGCCGAAGATGCCGTTACCGCCAGCTTCGCCTTCGAATCCGGCGCACTCGGCGCAGGAGTCTGGAATTTCGCCGCGGACCAGCGCTGCGACCGAATCGAAATCGTCGGCGACAAGGGACGGATCGTCTTTTCCACCTTCGCCTTCACCCCGGTCGAACTGACCACCAACGCCGGGACCCAAACCTTTGCCATCGACCCACCCCAACACGTCCAGCAGCCCCTGATCCAGATGGTAGTCGATGCCCTGTTGGGCCGAGGCGAATGCCCCAGCACTGGTGTAAGCGCCGCCCGCACTAGCCAGATCATGGACCAAATCGTTCACGGTCACTCCGTCTAAACCCCACGTCCTCTACCGCCTGCCGCTGTATCCGTTGAGCGCAATCGGTTTGCCCTAGTCAAACGCCAACTCAAACGCATTTTTGCCTATCGGCAGCAGGCGATCCGCAAACGATTGCTCTACTAATGCCGTACCTTTCGCTGCAAAATCACACCCCTTTCCCGCCATTTTTGTCGTTCCAATCTGACAACTTTGCGATCAACGCTTGGGCAACGGCCCAATTTTTCTTATTTATATAAACTTACTCCTGCACGCATTCCACCTAGCTCGCATCTAAAAGGGGGTTCAACATGCTGGTTCGCGGAAAGTGGGGCCTCCTCGCCCTGCTGGCTCTTATTTCTTTCGCAGTTCCCAAAACTGCCTTCGCCCAAGATGCGCTCGACACCGGCGACACGGCCTGGATTCTGATTTCCACCGGCTTGGTTCTCTTTATGATGATCCCCGGCTTGGCCATGTTTTACGCTGGTCTGGTCCGCACGCGCAACGTGCTCTCGGTCTTTATGCACTGCTTTGGGATTGCGGCCCTGATCACGGTCTTGTGGACCATTTTCGGTTATAGCTTGGCCTTTACGGCCAGCAACCCCTTCATCGGCAACCTGTCCAAGTCCTTTCTCAGCGGCGTCACCGTAGATAGCCTTTCGGGCACCATTCCGGAATTGCTGTTCTTCGTCTTCCAGATGACGTTTGCCATCATTACCCCTGGGCTTTTCGTCGGTGCCTTTGCCGAGCGCATGAAGTTTTCGGCCGTGTTGTGGTTCAGTGGGCTGTGGTGCGTTTTGGTTTATCTGCCCATCACGCACATGGTCTGGGGAGAGGGCGGCTACTTTGGTGCAATGGGCGTCTTTGACTTTGCCGGCGGCATCGTCGTCCACATCACCGCTGGAGCGGCCGCGTTGGTCGCCGCGATCCTCGTCGGCAAGCGCACCGGCTATCCCGAGCAGCCCATGCCCCCGCACAACATGACCATGAACCTCGTCGGCACGGCCATGCTGTGGGTGGGGTGGTTCGGCTTCAACGGTGGCAGTGCCTTGGCGGCGAATGGGCAGGCGGCTATGGCGGTCGTGGTCACCCAAATCTCGCCCAGCGTCGCGGCGCTGACGTGGATTTTTATCGAGTGGATCAAAAACGGCAAACCCAGTGCGCTCGGTTTTGCCACCGGCGCCATCGCCGGGCTAGCGGCCATTACCCCGGCCTCGGGCACAGTGGGGCCGCTCGGCGCTTTTGCCATCGGCCTGTGCTCCGGTGTCGTCGCTTATTGGGCCGCCACTTGGCTCAAGCGCACCTGCGGGTACGACGACGCGCTCGACGTAGTAGGGGTTCACGGCTTCGGCGGCTTGGTTGGTGTTCTGCTAGTGTCCTTCTTCGCCTCGACCTCCTTGGGCGGTACTGTCGAGGGCCTCAACATGGGCAAGCAGTTTGGCATCCAAGCCTTCGCCGCGGTCGGCGCAGCCGTTTACACCCTAATCGTCTCGTTTATCATTCTCAAGGTCATCGACAAAGTAAGCGGCCTGCGCGTAGATGAAGAGACCGAGACCGACGGGCTCGACGTGAGTGAGCACGGCGAAGCAGGATACGACTTGTAGTTCGCGGCCCAATAGCTCGCCGCTTATGGGGCTTCCATGGATGCTTCTTGCTTGCAGTACGAGTTGACCGAGGCTGAACGCCTAGAATTCTCCCAGCGCGGCTACCTCGTCTTCAACGAGATGCTACCTCCCGACGTAGTTGACGCACTTGTGGAAGTCTCTGACCGGATTGACGCGGAGGAACGCCAAAAGCGCGGCGTCGGCCCCTACGACCGGCTGACCGTCCGCGACATGGTTTGGCGCGACGAGCGCTACCTAGACTTGGTCGATTGGCCCCGAGCACTGCCTAAGATCTGGGGAACACTCGGCTGGAATATCCAAATCTACCACACCGTCCTCGCCTATAGCCCAGCCGCCGAGCCTAGCAACTGCCAAGTCAAGATGCAGGGCTGGCACCAAGACTCGGACCGCGTCAACCACGAGATCGAGTCCAGCCCCCGGCCGCGGATTTCGGTCAAGATGGCCTATTTCCTCAGCGACTGTTCGACAGCAGGCCGCGCTAATTTTTGGGTCGTGCCCGGCAGCCATTTGCTGGACGCGTATGACATCCCCGACGACGGCTCCTTGCCCCGCAACGCCGTCCCCGTGCTGGTGCCGCAGGGCGGGGCCGTGCTCTTTGACCGCCGGATCTGGCACTCGGCCAGCTCCAATGCCTCCGCTGTTGCCCGCAAGGCGCTCTTCTACGGGTACTCGTATCGCTGGCTCCGTCCCCGCGACGACCAGACCGTCGAACACCTTTTTGAGCGCTCTGATCCAATCCGCCGTCAGCTACTGGGGTATGCGCCGACCGGCGGCTACGGCTACACCTCGCCCACGGATGAGGACGTTCCACTGCGCGTCTTTCTGCGCCAACATCTCGGGGCCGAAGCCGCCGCCTAATGCGGGCTTTGGTCACCGGCGGCACCGGCTTTGTCGGCGGGGCCTTGGTCCGCGCGCTCGTCGCTAGCGGCGCACAAATCCGGGTGCTGGCGCGGCCCACTAGTCAGACCGAAACACTGGAGGCCCTAGGCGTCGAAATCGTCCGCGGCGACATCCTCGTTCGCACGAGCGTGGAAGCCGCGCTCAAAGGTTGCGATACCCTCTTCCACGCCGCGGCGCTCTACGACTTGTGGGGGTTGGACGAGGCCGAACTCTTGGCCACTGAAACCGAGGGGACCCGCAACGCCATGGAGGCGGCGTTGGCAATCGGCGTCGGCAAGGTCGTCTATACCAGCACCGCCGCCTGCATTGGCGAGGCCAAAGGCCACGTCGCCACCGAGACAACGGTTCATCGCGGCTACTTTCTCTCGCGTTATGAAAAGGCCAAGTACGCAGCCGAGCAGGTGGCGTTCGCGTATATAGAAAAAGGAGTGCCGCTCGTCTGCGTCCAGCCCGCTGCCATCTACGGTCCGGGCGACCGCAAACCCTCCGGGCGCTTTATCACTAACCTGCTCAACGGTCGGGTGCCCGCGCTCTTTCCCGGCTGGATGAGCTTGGTGTACATTGACGACGCGGCTCGGGGGCACGTGCTGGCGGCTGAAAATGGCCGGATCGGGGAGCGCTATATACTCGCGGGCACGGTCGGCAAATTGACCGAACTCGGCCGGCTGGTCTGTCGGTTGGCCGGGCGCTGGTCGCCGCCGACCATTCCCGCTCCACTGGCCGCGCCCTACGCGCTCGGCGGCGAGGCCCTGTCGCGCTTGACCTGCAGACCGCCGGTCCTGTCGTGGGAAACCTACCGCCTCACCGCGCACGGCTTTCGCGCCGACGGCAGCCGTGCCACCGCTGAGTTGGGCCTAGCCTACACAGACCAAGAAGAAGGATTGACGCGGACGATCAATTGGTACTGGGAGCAGGGCTTGCTCAGACGCCGCCCGGCCTGTTTCCGCGATCCGCAATTTGCCGATAGATGAAAGCTGAATTGCCCATACCTCCCCCTCGGATCACCTGGCGGGGCGTCGCCTTGGCCAGCGTGGGCTGGGTCCTCTACGCCCTTGCCTTCGCCGCGTATTATGCACAGATGGTGCAAGTCTCCTTTCCGACGGCAGTTTTCCACCAACTCCAAGGCAACGTCATACTGGCCTTACTCAGCATTCCCGTTTGGTTTTTGACGGTCCGCCGGATGGATCGGGCGGGCTGGGGTTGGAAAATCGCCGTTCACGCGCTCATCGCCCCGCTTTATGCGGTCGGCGGCTTTGAAGCAATCGCTGGGTGGGTCCACTTAATGGCCGGGCCAACTGCGGCCCAGCAGATGCGCAACTTCAGCCAATGGACCCTGCTGGGCTTTTTCTTTGTTTACCTTGTGCAGTTTTCCTTTTACCACATTGCGCGTTCGGCCCAGCAGATACGCTGGCGCGAAAGACAGGCCGCCGAACTGCTCGCGCTCACCCGCGAGCAAGAACTGGCCATTCTCAAAGCCCAACTCAATCCCCACTTTCTCTTTAATACCCTCAACGGCATCAGCGCCATGGTCTCCCGCGACCCGGAGGAGGCGCGCCACATGATCGCCCGCCTAGCCGAACTCCTGCGCTACGCCACCGACAGCTCCGAGCGACCGCTGGTCCCGTTGCGCGAAGAAGTGGCCTTTACCCAAGCCTATGTGCAGTTAGAGCAGAAACGCCTAGCCGAACGGCTAAGCGTCGAATTAGACATTGACTCCGAAGCCCTCGACGCTCCCATACCGCCAATGATCCTCCAATCCCTAGTGGAAAACGCCATCAAGCACGGTATCGCTCCCGCGCCGGAAGGGGGCAAACTGCTCGTCCATATTCGGGCTGCTAAGGGGCTTTTGCGGGTCGTCGTGCGCGATACGGGGATCGGTGTAAATGGCCGGTCGCTGGAGGAGTTGAAAGCGCTGGGAACCGGCTTGAAAAACAGCGATGAACGCCTGTGGCACCTCTTTGGCGCAGAGGCGCAGCTCAGATTACAGACGCCCGCTGACGGCGGTTTCCAAGTCGATTTTGCCCTGCCCTTGGAGCTGAAATAATGAGAGCCCTCATCGTCGATGACGAACCCCTTGCCCGCCAGTTGATTCGCGAGTATCTGGCCGATTTCCCGCAGGTCCAAGTGCTAACTGAATGCGGCGACGGGGAAAACGCGGTAAAAACCATAAATGCCGAACGACCCGACCTCGTCTTCCTCGATGTGCAAATGCCAGGGCTCTCCGGTTTCGAAGTCTTGGGCCGGCTCGACTTCATGCCCGCCATCATTTTTTCCACCGCCTATGACAAGTTTGCTTTGCGCGCCTTTGAGATCAACGCCGTCGATTACTTACTCAAACCCTACGCACGGGAGCGCTTCGCCCAAGCCGTGCGCCGAGCATTGGAGCGCAAGGGACGCATCAACCTCGATTCCTTCTAGGGCCTATTGCGACAAACGACCACCCAAGACCGCTTCCTCGTTCGCGTCGGCCGTCAGATCGTTCCTGTAGCAACGGAGGATATTCTGTGGATCGAAGCCGCCGGGGACTACGCCAAGCTGCACGCCACCGACAACAGCCACCTGTGCAGCGCGGGGCTAGGTGATTTAGAAAAAAGGCTCGATCCGCGCCGCTTCCTGCGCGTCCACCGCTCCGCCATCGTCGCCGTAAACGCAATTGCACACCTTGAAAGCGACGGCGAAGGAGGTTATGTTGCCACGCTCAAAAACGGTGCTCAGGTGCGGGTCAGCCGCTCCCGCGCCGACCAGATACGGCACCTCATCGTCTGACATTTTTCTGCCGATCCGCGCCAAAAATTAGTCCCCTTGGCAAGAATCATGCCAAGGGGACTACGTACAAGCGAAAGGAAGAGTGAATGGCCCAGACAATCACGCTGGAGCATGCTGTTCGAGGTGTCGATCTCTTGTGCGACGGTACGCTTCATATGAATACGACATGTAATTCCTAAGAGAAAAGATCATATCTTTCTCGGGCGTATCCAGATTCGTTTCTTTGTCTGCGATAGCGGACAAAAAACGCCGCCTCTTTTCTATAGAATCGTCTTGTAACGATTCGATTGATCCCGATAATTCAAGCATGTCGTCGATCGGTTTCATCTCAATCTCCTGCGGTTATAATTAATCACGAGCCGACGTAGCTCTTGCGCGGCTCGTTGCTCGCTGTCCTATTGAGGGGAGTTATGATTTGGGTGGCCCGCTGCTCGCGATAGCAGCGGGCCTTTTTGCTGGCGTCTCCAGCTAAGAAAAACTAACAGAACAGGTTGCGTTGGGTCAAGTGATACGTGCCCTTAGAGAATACCGACCACCTCATTCGCATATCTACCACCGTCCCAGTCCGTCCCAGCTAAAAAAGAAAGCGCCCAAGGTCGTCGGTAGTGCAGTCGTTAAAAAAACAACTACTTACGCGTCCTTGGGCACTATTGTATATAATTCCCAAAAATTAGTCAGTCCAAATACACTACGCTCAGCCCGTAGACGATCAAACTCGGCACCTTGAAATCCACTCGTCCGGCGCGCCTGTGATGCGGCAAAACCACGGCCTCCTCTCGCTCCGGATAGAGCCATTCAACCCGCTCCACCCTTTGCCCATCCGGCACCGTTAGGCTCACCTGCAGCGGCCCGACGGGCTGCGGCACCTCGATATCGCTGCTCTCATCCTGGCGATAGTTGACCCAGTGCAACACCAGGGCCTCGATGCCGTCCGGTTGCCAAGCCCGCACCCGCACGAACCACGGCGCGTCCGTCTCCAGCCACGCCGCCCCGAGCAAGTCGTTCAAGCCTTTGAGGAAATGCCGTCCCAACGCGTCCCGCTCGGCCACCGGATAGACCGGCACCTCCTGCTCGGGGCGCAGCGCCACTTTTTCCGGCCCCCATGCCCGTTCGCCCAGGTACTGCACCCCTGCCGGTGCCTCGCTCCGCCAGTCGGCTAACAAGCCCGCTGTATGCGGCGTCCCGTCCACATCCAAATCCCCGGTTGCACCGGCGAATACCACCTTGCCGCCGCCGGCCACATAGCGCCGCAAAAAAGCACCCTCGGCCGCTGTCAGGCGCTCGATTCCGGGCAGCACTAGCGCGGCGTACCCATCGCCCTTGGCTACCAGTTGGTCCTCCAAGAGCATGTCGAACAACACGTGGCCATCCTCCATATAGCGCCCCAATTGCTTGAGCGGCTCCACGCAGTCCGCCTCCTGCTCTAGCTCGGCCCGGCGCGGGTACACCAAGCCCACCTGCGACCAAGGACGAGCCGGATGGATCAATTCCTGGTGATCGGCCAAAAAACGCTGATAGCGGCACACCGGCCCCATGTAATCGTCCAAGGCGTAATCGCTATTGGCGTCCTGGCCCCAGTGAAAGGCCAGTGCTGCGCTGTGGTTGGCTCCCGCCTCGGCGATGGACAGGCGCAAACGGTGACCGTCGTACTTGTTGAGAACCATGGGCTTGCCCCCGCTCATGGCGTACGCATAGCGCGCCGACAAGCCCGTATCGGCGAGGTGCCCTTGGGCCACATTGCTGAAGTTCTTGTTGCCACCCTGGCTGTACCAGATATAATTCTCGCCCCGAGCCCAATCCTCCTCCGGCAGCAGGCAGCGCTCGTCCCAAGCCGACAGATCGTATTTGTGGTACCACTGAGCCAGTAGCAAATCCGGCTTGAGGGCGCGGCCGTAGTCCACGAACAACTCGTCGAAGAATTCCTTGCGCCGCCGGTACACCAACCGAGCCAGCAAGCGCTCGATCCGCTGGCGCAAATCCCGCGGTGCCGCAGCGCGCACGGCGATGGGAGCGCTGTATTCGGCCGTAGCCGGCGGCCCGGCTGGATCGAGCCCCCGCTGCAGTTCATCGTCGCTGAACTCCCGGGCCAAATGCTCCAGCAAATAGCGGCGACAATGGGCGCACTGGCAGAATTGCTCGAAATTGTGGTGCGCGTTAAAGCCGTCCATGCCCAGTTCAAGGGCCTTTTTGACCATGGGCTTCAGCAGAGCCAGCCAATGGGGATTGCACATACACCCGCTATACGTCCGGTACGGCCTACCCTCTATGGGCCAGCAGCGCAGTTTTCCGCCGACTGTGCGCTGCAGGGCCACGGCCACCTCATCGCAGGGGGGCGGTCCCAATAGATCCTCTGTCCAGATCCGCGCCCAATTGCCAAACAGCCCCTTGCCCGTCTCGTGATCGCCATAGATCCAGCCCATGCTCAACTGCCCCACCACCTTGGCTCCAGCCTCCTGGACGCGCGGGATGAGGTCGCCGGCCAGGGCCAGATTCTCCTCGATGCCAATGCGGGGCATGCCTGCCCAACTGCGCTCAACCTCTGCATCGTCGGCCAGACCGTAGAACATGGGGCCGTACGTCCCCATCTGCACCAACTGCACCCGACCCCGCCGCACGTGCTCGACCAAATCTAGCCGCTGCGGCACCGTCCAGTGCTCGGCCATCCTGTTAAACCAGAATTCCGCCATTCTATCTCCTCTGTGCCGTGCTTGGCTCGGAAGGGTGCTTCGGCATAGCGGCTTACCGCAATAACAGCATCCGTCGAACGAACGCGGTCTTGCCAACCAAGAGGCGGGCTACGTAGATCCCGCTCGCCAAGGGCGCTCCTTTGTCATTGACCCCCGACCAGCGGACCAGATACTCTCCCGCTGATCGGCCCTCGTCCAGCAGAGTCGCCACGCGCTGACCCGCAATGTTGTAGATGCTCAGACGAACGTGCGCTGGAGTTGGGACGCTGTAGCGCAGGGTGGTGGCTGCGTTGAAGGGGTTGGGATAGTTTTCCAGCGAGACCGCTGTGGGAGTGGCATCGCGCTCGCCGGCAATCGCCGTCGCCAGTGCCAGTGGTTCAAAGCTGAAAGAGGTAACGACGATCTCGACGTCGCGGCCATCGGCCGGTGCTTCCCCATTCAAAAGCCACAGATTCATGCGCACTTGCTCGGCTCCGGTCTCTGGAACGCGATCTCCATGGAAAGACCAGCGCTGCTCAACAGGCTCGCCGGTTCCACGGGCGATGCTCGCGAAGTCAATGCGGTCTGGTGCCCAAGTGAAGGTATGGATCGATTCGCGATCTCCGTAGCGGGCATCGAATCGATAGCGATGCCCCGGGAGCGTGAATGGCTGAACGACGAACTGAGCATTTGGCTCGCCGGCAACTCCCCAGTAGGACAGCTCAATGTCGATCTCGCGATAGCTCTGTTCGGACGCCAAGTCGTCCCACGTGAAAAAACCAAACACTACGCGGGGATCGAAATCCTCGGCGGCCGCGCGTAGCGCAATGCGATAGGTTCCGTAGCCAAAGGTCCTGTCGGAGATGACCTCGGTCGCCTGCCAGCCTTCTTCGCGCTGCGCCAGTGTGAGGTGGAGACCCTCGTCATCGGCCCAAACGGCATCGTCTCCGTCGGTGAAGAGATTGGGGCCGGGACCCAAGGGGGCGGAACCGGTCTTTACGTGCCACTGGAGACCGGCAAAGTCGATGCGTCGACGGTAGGTACGCACCACCTGGACCTCGTCAAGAACGGATTGAGACAGTGCCGCGGGAAACTCCCCCTCACCTTGCATCAGGGGCGGAGAGTCAGCCGCAGAGATCAGGAACGCGACGATGCGGGTCGCCTCGTGGTCCAGTCCCCCGGTGGTGATATCGCACGTCCAAGTGCTGTCCGGCTCAATGACGGTTGCCGGTTCGGCGAACGTCGGCTTGGTCCACCAGCCACCGCCGACGTGGATATAGACGGCCACCCGGTGGGCCACGGGCTCGACCTCATGTACTCGCCCTCCGAGAAGGAGTTCTCTGTCTCCCCAAATCGGGATCTCTGTCACCGTGATCACCTGCCCCTGCTGAACCCTAAGAGAGGGATGCTCTGGAGGTGCTGGCGCTGCGGCGCGAACCAAAGCCAGAACCAGAATGCCAACTTGAAAGACGGCAATGCGCAACAGAGAGTTGTAGGCTGTTTTGCGCTTCATATTGCACCGAGGCCGGATTCCGTCAAGCTGGCCCTAACGGCTCCCGTCGGCACCGCGCAGCGCCTCGACGCGCCATGCGAATTCCTCCTCCAGATGCGAGTCTTTCCCCCCTCCCAGTTTGACAAACTGGATATAGCCGTCGCCATCGACAAACCAAGTCGTAGGCCAACCCTTGATGTCGGCCGTCTGCACGTACCCGTCGTCCATCAAGACGGTAAAATCGTATTCGTTCTCTGCCATGTACTTATCGACCTCGTCGCGCGACTTGTCGTTGCTGATGGAAATCACTTCCACTGCGGGGTCGTCGAGATAGCGCGCGTGGAACTTCTGATACTCGGGCAGCTCTGCGACGCAGGGGCCACACCAAGTCCCCCAAAGCACAGACGACGAGAACGGCCAAGGAGCCGGAGATCAAACGGATTGGGAATTGATATGACATTGGGTCCCTCCCATTAACGGAATTATCGACCCTCCCCTTCAATCATCTAAAAAGCGCCGCCATTCTATCTAGAATAAGACATTCTAATCTTCCCAGCCCACCGTCAATCGACCAGACCCCAGAGACGCTGCCGCTCATCCATCCTCTGCCGGTTCCGGCACTTCAGCGGTAACCGGCTCGAACTGCCGTGCTACTACCCAATCGGGACGGGGGTTGTCGACGCCGCTCGGCACGTTGTCGATGGCGGCGAAAGCGTAGATCAGACTGTAGCGCTGCGCGGGCGAGAAGTTGTGGTTCGAGCCGTGCACGATCCGGCAGTCGAAGAAACAGACGTCGCCAGCTTCGCCCTCGATCGGAATGATCATCGACTCATCGGTGATGTGCTCGCGCAGCGCCTCCGGCGTGATGCACCACTGCTTGTAGCTGGTGGTGACCTCGTCGCTGTAGTGATCCAGCACGCCCCAGCGATGTGAACCCTGCACCAGCGAGATACTGCCGTTGTTGCGCGTGTTCGGACCCAACATGACCAGCGCAGAAGCCAACCGATCATCGACGCCGTCATAGCGCCAGTAGCCGTAGTCCTGATGCCAGAGCCACACAGTGCCCTCGAATGACTCCTTGTAGTTCAGCTTGCTGTGGAAGATGTAGGCGTCGCTTCCGAAGATCTGCTTGACCGGCCCGGCGACCGGCTCCGACCGGCACAGCTCGCGGAACGGCTGCACATTGCGGTGCATGCAGAACACCGAGCGCACCGGGCCGCTCTTCTCGCGCACCACGTGTACCTCCGGCGGGTTGTCGGCCTGCTCGGACATCATCTCGTCGGCCGCCGAGCGCAATCGCTCGATCTGATCCGGCGGGATCAGTCCGCGCTGTACCAGAAACCCCTGCTCGCGATAGGTCGCCAATTGTCTTTCGCTCCACATGGTCGTTCATCCTCCCTGTGTCTTAAAGTCAGATCAAGCGTGCAAAAGCTGGCCCTAACGGCTCCCGTCGGCACCGCGCAGCGCCTCGACGCGCCATGTGAATTCTTCCTCCAGATGCGAGTCTTTCCCCCCTCCCAGTTTGACAAACTGGATATAGCCGTCGCCATCGACAAACCAAGTCGTGGGCCAACCCTTGACGTCGGCCGTCTGCACGTACCCGTCGTCCATCAAGACGGTGAAATCGTATTCGTTCTCTGCCATGTACTTATCGACCTCGTCGCGCGACTTGTCGTTGCTGATGGAAATTACTTCCACTGCGGGGTCGTCGAGATAGCGCGCATGGAATTTCTGATACTCGGGCAACTCTGCCACGCAGGGGCCACACCAAGTCCCCCAGAAGTGAACAACGGCGATCTTGCCATCTAGCTCGGCGGAATCGACCTGCTCTCCATCGAGCTTGGGAAGGATAAACGGTTCGTAGGTGCGGATCGTATCGAGCCGTGATTCCAGAATCCGTTGATGTCTTTGGGACCGGTCCCGCTCGTAAAACGCGGCGAGATACTCTTCGAGCCCTTCGCGCGAGCCGTGCCGGCGCTCGTACAGGGCTTCCAGCGCCTCTTGACAGGGATTTTCACCCCAGCTTTGGGCCTCAAGGCCAGCGATGTACGACTCCTCGGCCTTGTCGAGCCAGTTGCGGACTGCCTCGGCTGCATCCCGAGTCTCAGCCTCGGTCTTCAAGACGACTGTCTTAGAATCTCTCATTTGCAGCACCGCCTCAGCCTCGGTCGCCATGTGCTCGAAAACCTGGCCTAAATGATAGAGCGCACTGGTGTTTTCCTCCCAGAGCTCCAGCGCCCGCTCGAGCTCGTTGCGGCCTTCCTCGACGCGACCTGCTTTGTAGCTAGCCCACCCGATGGCGTCGTGGACGAGACTCAGATCATCCTCCTCCCGCCACTCGTCCTCTTCGATTTTATCAATCATGATTTGTATGCCGCTCCGAGCGAGCTCAGCCGCCTCCTCGGCGTATGGCGTGTGGTCAGCCATCGAGATAGGAGCAATGGAGTACGTTAGGTACAGATCGTGCCGCTCGTAGCGGACCAATCCGCGAACTGCATCGGCGAGTTCCTCGGCCGGAATCGGGTTCATGGCTTCGAGGGCTCTGAAGAGCTCTCGGTACGCCCACCCGCGGTAGCTCTCGCCGATGCTATCGTCGTAGAGAGGCTTGTCCAAGAACCGATAGGCTGCGTCGCAAACGAGGCGAAGCTGGTCTTGGTACTCCTGCGAGTCCTCGCCATGCTCGCGCTCGATGCGGTCACGCTCGGACCGCAATCGTTGGAGCTCCCGTTGGAACTTCTCTTGGTGGATCCACAACGCATGCCGACTCGCGGGAGCCTGCGCCATCAACTTCGCCTCAAACTCCGCCGCCTTCTCTTCGTCTTCTAATACGTTTCGATAGGTCGTGGTGAGCAGGGCTAGGCCGCGTATGGTCTCCGGGGCGGCCTTCCGGTACTCGGCGATACTGGCCTCAATAGCGGGGCGGCGCTCGGCGGCGGAGAGCAAATCCTCCTTGTTGAGGATATTCCAGTGCCAATAGCGCACCTCGGCAGAGCCCGGTGAGAGGCGAATCGCCTCTTCGATCAGCGAGAGCGCCTCCTGCGGCTTGTTGGCCCGGTAGAGCTGTTCCGCAGCCCGAAAGTAGCCGCTGACGTGATCGGGCCAACGCGCTCGGAGTGTGGCCAAGGTAGCGAGGCTCGTGTCCGTATAGGCGGGATCCTCCAGCGAGTACTGTGCCCAGTACTCGAGTTCCGCGCGGGCATGGAGGACCTCGGGATGCTGGCGTGTCGCCGCATCCAAGGAGTCCAGAAATGCTATCCCCTCTTCTGCGTTTTTAGGGCGAAGCGCCTGAAGGTGCGTCGCGGCAAACTCCGGCCGGGGCAGCAACCCCCAAGCGCGCAAGCTAGACTCGGCTGCCTCGGAGTACTTCCGATCCGCCAGAAACGCGAGTGCTTGGACGTAGAATCCCCACGGGTTATCCTGCTCCCGTTCCAAGATCGCGTCGGCGTGCTCTTGGATCTCTCTGCGCCCGTACAACTTTCCGTGTAACTGCCGCGCGTAGAGCGCCCGCAACTCGGCGTCTTCGGGCGCGCGGCTCACCCATTCCTGGCCGAATATGGCTCCTGCTTGGAACGTCCACAGCCGATTGTGCTCGCGCAGCTTCGCTTTCGCCGCTTCCAGCTCTTGGGGCGAGTAGCGCTGCTCGGTTCCGCAGCTAGCACAAATAGCTAGAACAGCTAGAGAATTGGCGATCAAACGAATTGGAACTCGATACGACATGGGGCCCTCCCAGTGACGTGTGCGAAATTACCGACTCTCCCCGTCAATCACCTAAAAAGCGCCGCCATCATAAGACGCAGACCCTTTTCACGGTGCAGAACCTGTTTGCAAAAACGCATTTAAGGTATCCAAGTCCATGCCCTCAACGCCCAGTTCGCGCACGCTCCGCCCCGTGCCCCACCCATCAGCCCCCATCACCACGGACCCAATATCCACCAACCCACGCATCAAAGGCGCGTCCACGCCGTATTGCGCGCCCACATCGTGCCAAGTTGAAAGACCGTATGGAATATCCTCGCTGAGCCAACGGCTCTCGAGCGATCCGGGCGCTTTGAGTTGCGTGAGCATTCGGCTGCCATTAATCGTTGCCCACAAATCCCCCCGAGGGCCAAAACCCGCGCGGTAAAACGCTTCATCGGCCGCTACGAGCTCGTAACCCAAAGCTGTTGCGATGGCCCTCCGCTCTGCATCCACGGCCATGATCGTCTTTGCCACCGATGGGGATACCCCTTCTTCGTAGAAATAGAACTCACCGTGCGCATATTCGATTCGTCCTGCGTTCATCAACACACCCGCAGGATGCACGACCGGATTCATCGCGGACAAACCACAGGCCATCGCGGTGGGATAGGTCTGAAGGCCCGGGAACAGCGGCGATAGACGAGCGCGCACGCGATCTGTTGCTGTCGCTGGCAACACCCCCAAGCCCAAGCCCGTCACGACACCCCAAATCGTCGCGGTATCCGGTGCTGTTTTCCGACACACATAAGGCGCGGTATCCACCTCCGCCAGCGCGATGTCTGCTACTCCTTGATCGCGCAACAGTGTCGCCCATTCCAATGCACCCAATGTGCCCGGCATCAGCACGACCATGTGTTCGGGCCTGAGATGGGGGGCGCAGGCAATGGCAAATGGTTTGTGGGCATACGCCGGCACGATTAACAGGATCAAGTCAGACGCATTCAGCGCCGCTTCAACATCCGTGGTCATGCCGTGAATTTTTGCAGCTCCCACCTCTTCGACCCCCACCAAATGAATCACGCCTTGGTCGCGCACCGGATCGAGCGTGTGCCCAAATTCTGGCAATTCGCAAAGCGTAATATCAAAACCTTTCAGGGTCAGATTTGCAGCCGTGGCAAATGCCGTGTTGCCGCCGCCGAGAATGGTAATGTGTTCGGACATAAAGGTATCCTTTTTTCTGTTGAACAGTGAGCGAAGCAAAATATCCAGTGCGTCGGGCGCGTCAATCTTGTTTTAACCCATAAGCGGCGTAAAATCGGTTGTAGCGGTTCCCGGCCTCATCGTCAATCGACCAAACCCCAGAGATGCTGCCGCGCCTCGGGCCAGTCCGGCCAGTCGGGATGCAGATGCTTCAGCGCCACCAAGTCTCGTTTGCGGCCGCCCGGTGGGAAGTAGTTCCAGCCCATGGCGCGTCGCGGACCGGCGGCCGTCTTCACGCCGGTGGCGTGCCAGCACGAGGGCGTCCACACCAAGGTCCAGCGTGGGTCGAGGACGACCTCGACTTCGCTAGGATGGCGGGCGAAGCAGTGCGTCGGCACCTCGTCGTGGGTACCGGTAGCCAGTTCGAGCTGCAGCAATTCAGCCTCTACTTCCTCGCGGAGACGGTGCTGGCTGCCGGGCAGCACCCGCAGCGGTGCGTTGCTGGCGTCGTGGCGGTCGAGGGCAGTGCGGAAGGAGACCTGCTTCACCTCCGGCCCACCGTCCACGTGCCAGTGGACCTGCCGCTGCAGTCGGCCATCGGCACTGACAATCTTCGCGGCGTCGCCAATGCCGCAGGCACCCACGTGTACCTCTTCGGCGTCCAAAATCCGCCGCGCCGCTTCGACCAACTCGGGGTGCTCCACCATCTGCAACAGCGGCTCGCCGATCATCAGGAATTGGCAGGCCAATCGATTGCACCCCTCGGGAAACTCGGTGCGCTCCCACTCCGGCTCGACCTCCTGCTGCCGGAAGTCGATCTGGCGCATGCCCTCAGTGCCGACGGGGTTGGGGATCAGGAAGAACCCGTTGTGCTTGAAATGGGCGAGCTGTTCGTCGGTGATATCGAAAGATCCGTCCATCAGGTACTTCCTATGGTGCTTAAATAGCCGGCCAAATCGAAGAAGCAGCGCTGCATCATCAGCGGCCTTTGCTAAGCGTATAGCGGACGTTAGATTGTGCCGGCGCAAGGTAGTGAATCCGCTCTTGCCTTTCAAGGAAGGAGAATGCCATGGGATTTGAAGTGTACGATTGTCGCCGGGATATCCGCAACATTCTGGTGCGGCCGCAGATCCGCGCCCGCTTCTGCCGTTTGGAGCCAGGCACAGGCTCGCTCGACGCTTGGCACACGCACGACTTGGGCGACGAGATCTTTATCATTTTATCGGGTCGGGTGGAGTTCAAAATCAACGGCGAGCTGAAAGAAGTTGGGCCGGGGCAAATGTGCTACGCCCTAACCGACGAGCCGCACTCGGTGCGAGTCATCGGCGACGAGCCAGTCTATATGTACCTCTCGGTGACGCCGCACATCCAGCCGACGCATACGTTCTACGACGACAAGGGCGAGCGCCAGCCACCCCACTTCAGGCCGTCGAGCGACTACAATACCGAGACGGATTCAACCACGCCGGTGGCCGAGTTGATTGACGGCCACATCGATGCGGTGCGCACTCTAGCGGCTCAAGCACAGGAGAGCGTGCGAATCCAAGAAGAGCGGGGACGCGAACTCAAGGAGGCCCTAATGGCTGGCGATATGGAAGCGGCTAGCCGCGTGCGCGAGGCCATGTGGGAGCCGCTTTTGCAGCTTTTTAAGCAGACGAGCGCCGTGGCGGACGGCTGGAACGGACTGGCACCCCGGGCGGGGTCGATCGATGCGGTATACTGAGCCGTCTCAAAATTCCACGCCCATTTTCACGGAACCACAATAGAACTTGTAGTATCTATGCTGCCGCAATCCAAGCTCCTCGTAGAAGGCGGCTGCCGGCGTTGCTTCATTGGCAATTAGGGACATGGATACATTCGATTCTCCGAGTTTGTCGAGCAGATGACGTACCAGTCTTCGTCCGTGGCCTGACCGTCTTCGATCAGACTCGATAAAAAGTTCCTGCATGTAATAGTTAATTCGGTCTTGCCAAGGATAGCAGTATCCGAACATCGTTCCTATCACATCATCTTTGTCGAGGGCGACGAGGCAATGCCCAGGATCGAACTTCCAGAATCGATTGAGATAGTGGTGCGCTTGGGTGACACTCCACGATTCCTCGTACGGCCATTCGGAGAAAACCCTCACGAATAGACGCGCGCAATCTCGCAAGTTCTCTGACTTGATGGCCCGTATCATTCTACGCAATCCTCATATCGTTCCCAATCTGCCAGCAAGTCTCGTGGTCAGGTGACTTCGTTCAGCTTTCCGGTGGCGCAGTCATAGACGAATCCCCGCACGTCGTCCTTGTTCGGGATGAACGGGCTGGCCTGAATGCGGGCGATCGACTGCCGTACATCCTCCGCGAGATCGCCGAACGCCTCTAGGGCGAAGGACGGGCGGATGCCGGTATCGGCAGCGATCGCGTCCTTCACGTCGTCGTCGCGGAATGTCAGCATGCCACAGTCCGTGTGGTGGATGAGCATGATTGAAGTCGTGCCCAGCAGCCGTTGCGAGATCGTCAGCGAACGAATCGCGTCGTCGGTTATCACGCCGCCCGCGTTCCGAATCACGTGCGCATCCCCTTCTGCGATCCCCAGCAGGCTGTGCGTGTCGATGCGCGCGTCCATGCAGGCCACCACCGCTAGGTGCAGCCTTGGAGGCAGGGGAAGGTCGCCCTTGTCGAAGTTGTCGGCATAGTGGGCGTTGTTTGCGAGAAGTTCATTGATAATGGCCATGAGAAATCTCCTTTCGCCATCGGTTGCGTCTGCGTCAGCCCGCGTCCGGCGGGACGACGCAGACCGTTATGATATTTGTACAGTAAAATCAAGGCGATGAACGCCTGCAAGGGTAGGACAAGCTACCTGATCAGCATTTGCCGATCCTTGTTATTAAGCGGCTTGGGGCTATTCAGACCAGAGTCGCTCGAATATCAATCGCCTATCGACGGCTTCTTTCAGTGCGAATACGTCTGGATTCGATAGCGATTCCCATCCAGCGTAGCCGAAATTAGGGTCCAGTATGTCGATCGGGTAGTCGGACAAAAACTCAGCCAGTGCTTCCGCCTGTTTGCACCCAATCTCTGTCAGCGCCGCATCCGGGTCTTGCCCTGATGACTGACAATGTCTAATCAGCAACATAGGCAGATCACGACCACCTAGATTTCAGGTCCGCCTCAATTTCCTGCCAGGGGACTTGCAGTTTTGCGGCTGCGACCATTAACGCATACACGACGTCGTTGAATTCTTCTGGAATCCCCGTTTCTCGCGTAAACGCTCTCACAAACTCAGCGGATTCCTCGCCGACTTTCTTGCAAATCTCATTGCTGTTGGCAAGGAGTTTTGACGTGCTGGAGTCGGTGGGCTTTTGCGCGACCGCGGATATTCTCCGGTACTCCTCTTCCCATGGATTGACGATTTCCCGTCCGATCAATGAGATGTCGCTGAAGCGGACGACCTCGGCGACCTTGAGTCCGGTCTTGGACATCGCGCTTGCGGGCGAGCGTTCCCCGCGATACACCACCTCGACGCACCAGTCGTGCGTGCCCTCTGCTACGGTGTTTTCCGTGTCTCCAGCATAAGCAACGATACTGATCTGCAGTTTGCTGGATTGGAAGCGCTGCGACAGGTACTGGTGAGAGGAGAGTTCGTGCTTCTTGTTCACGGCAATGGACACCATTGCGGACGAATCGGGAATCTGTCCTTCGCGATTCAACAGACAAAGGGCTGGCCGATAGAACTGAGCACTTGGATCGAACCAATCGTAGGTGTTGAGGACTCCAAGAGGAGAGTCCCCAGCACCCAGCATGTACTCGTCGAACAGGTCGTCTCCCGTGAGGCCATACGCCACTTCTCCACGTAGGAGGCAATCGTCAACCCGTTGGGGCACATCCTCGCCCCTCGCCGAAATTATTTCGAGGGTTCCCACGCTCGCGTCAATCCGCGTGAACTCGCCTCCGTCGCTAACACCGATGTCGCTCAGGAGATTGTTCACATACTCATGCAGACCACTGTTCTTGGGGATGTAGAGTTTGGCTTTTGGTTCAGGGACGAATAAACCGATTGTTTCGCGAAACATATGTTACTCCTAGAAAAGACGATCATTGGGAAGAGTCGAGTTCCAAAACCGCGGCTAAACTATCGCCCTCGTGGACGCGGTTGAAGACCCGCAGACACAGGATCAAGCCCGCTTGGGTCGATACTACTTCCTCGCGCCGCTGCCCCAGATAATCGACCACCGTGCCGATCACATCGCCCGGTTGCACGGGTGCTTTCAATGTTACCTGAGGCTCAAAGTAGCCGTCAAAGGGAGCTGGGTAATTGATCTGGATGTGCCCGGAGTTGTCGCGGTTGTCCTCCACGGTGTACTCGGTGCGCAAGGGCGGTAGGGTGCGGTCGATCATGTCCAATTCGGCCAAGATGTTCAAGCAGCCCTCGAAATAGGCATCCGCGCCTTCGGGATCGCACGTGCCACCGCCCATCCACTCGGCGTAGATGGCCGGCACGTTGGCATCGCGGGCCACTGAGAGCGTGCGTCCGTCGAGGCGGGCGGAGGTGCCCCAGATAATGGGCATATTCAAAGCGCGGGCCATGCGCCGCTGCACGTCGAGGACGGTTTTATCGGGATGCAGGGTGTACCCCACGGTAGGGTAGAATTCCATGACTATCCCGCCGCTGTGCAGATCGATGAGATAGTCGGCCCGGAGGATTTCTTGGCTGACGGCGTGGGCTGTACGCTCGGTGATCGAGCCGTCGGGTCGGCCTGGGCAGGTGCGGGCCAAGTCCAGCTCGTCCTCGGCCGTGCGCTGGCCGCGCCAATAAGCGGCTTCGTTGACTACGGGGATAGCGGTGAGACGGCCCCGCAGGTCCGCTGGATCGAGGCGGTCCAGTAGGCGGCGGATGGCTGCCATAGACTCGAACTCGTCGCCGTGGACGCCGCCTATAATCAGCAGGTTGGGACCTTTTTGGGTGCCTTCTATTACTTGTTGTCGCAGGGTGATTGGCGGGGTCATAGAGCGCACTCTCGCGGTTGTCGGCAAAGGGCCGAGTGCTTTTAATATCTGTCTGGATCTATGTCAGAATATAAAAAGTAGATGGAAACTCAAAGTCCCGGAAGTGCGCTCAGTGCCTTGACGGAGATTCCAAAAAGGTTCCTTATTATACCTTTTTATGTATTGAAGCGCTTCTGATGGTATTCTGTGCTTGAGCGTCCAAAAACCATCAGGACAGAAAAGCTGCCGACAGTTCTGCAAGAATCGAACCAAATTGCTAAAGAATCTTCAGTTGGCGCACGACTACCGATCTGACCGATCAAACTTGGTCGAGGAATTCTACGTGCGTTGCCTTACAGAGAGTGTGGAGTATTGGAGGGCCGTAGGCTACTTCACAAGCCATGGCCTAGCGCTTGCCGCAGAGGGACTCGCGGCTTTCCTACACCGCAACGGACAAATGAAGTTGGTGGCCAGCCCGTTGTTAGAGCCAGAAGACATCGAAGCGTTCATACGTGGCTATGAGTCGCGAGAGCAAATCCTGGAGAGGTCAGTTGAGCGTCATATTGGCGACCAAGCCATTGAAGCCCTGCCGGACATCTCGCGGCGTAGGCTCGATTGCATTGCCTGGCTCATAGGTGAGGGGCGTCTTGATATCAAGCTGGCCGTACCATCGACAGAGTTGCTGGGGGGTGGACAAGCGGTCTACCACGAGAAGATGGGAATTTTCTTTGACAATGAAAGGAACGCTGTAGCGTTTTCTGGCTCTCCCAATGAAACTGTCGGAGGTCTAGTTAGTAACTTCGAGTCCCTTGATGTGTATGTGTCGTGGGATGACCCGCATGGGAGGGTGGCTCGGAAAACTGACAACTTCTTGAGGCTATGGCATAATCATACTCCTAGGTTGACCGTCCTAGACTTTACAGAGGCTGCGAAGCGTCGGCTACTTCGCCTCCGATCATCTCTGCGTCCAGTAGCCGATTCTATGCCACAGCAGGACGCGGCGAATCCTGTGAGCACAAGAATCCCGGACCTCCCAGCCGACATCGAGCTCCGCCCTTACCAAATTGAAGCCTGTGAAGCATGGCTGAAAAACCATGCCCAGGGAGTGCTCGAAATGGCTACAGGCTCAGGGAAGACTATTACTTCACTCGCCGCTGCGGTTCGTCTGTTTAAGGAACGAGAACGGCTTTTCATGGTTGTCGCATGTCCATTCCAGCATCTGGTTGATCAGTGGGCCGGGGATGCAGAACGCTTCGGCCTTCGACCGCTCAGGGCCTATCAGAGTCGGCATAGCTGGGAGAATGCACTCAATAGCCGGATTATTGACTACAATCTGGGCAACCGTAGTTCGGTAACGGTCATTACGACTCATGCGACACTGGCCAGCGACGTGATGCAAGCAAGCCTCGCCCGTGTTTCAGGAGACTCTCTCTTGGTCGCTGACGAGGTACACCACCTTGGGGCAGAACAGGGCCGACGCGGATTGCCTCCCCATTTCGAATACCGCATGGGCCTTTCCGCCACACCTGACCGTTGGTTTGATTACGAAGGCACTCAAGCACTACGCGACTACTTCGGCGGCACCGTCTTCGAATTCACTCTATCTGATGCGATTGAACAAGGATTTCTGTCAGAGTATTATTACCACCCCCATTTAGTCGAACTGACCGGCATCGAACTTGAGCAGTATGAGGAACTCACACGCCGCATAGTCCGAGTGTTCAACTCTTCAACAGACTCCGATAGTACGGGTCTCATTGAAGCACTTTTGCGTAAGCGTGCTGATATTCTCAACAAAGCTCACAACAAGCTAGGGAAGATTGCTGAACTCCTAGAGGGCGAGCGTGATCTTCATCACGCACTTTTCTATTGTGCTCCTGGTCAGATTGACGAGGTGTTGTCGCTGTTGGGCAATCAACTCGGGCTACGGGTTCACCGATTCACAGCTCAGGAGTCCACAGACGAGCGACGTCGCCTCCTTACCGATTTCTCTCAAGGACGTTTGCAGGCCCTAGTGGCGATTCGATGTCTTGACGAGGGTGTAGATGTTCCGAGCACGCAAGTGGCCTATATACTCGCCAGCACAGGCAATCCGAGAGAATTCATCCAGAGACGTGGCAGAATCCTTCGAAAGTCTCCGGACAAGGAGCAAGCAATCATTCACGACCTGATTACTGTGTCATCTCTTGGAAGTGATCCTAGCGGGCCGGACTGGGATACATTCAATTTGGAGCGGAGTATTCTCAAACGTGAACTCGCTCGATTTCGAGAATTTGCAGATACCGCGCTTAACCAATTCCAAGCGACGCAAGTAGTCTGGGAACTTGCCAAGACGTATAATGTCTTGGACTATTGAGGTATCACAATGCTCAGAGAAAAGATCTTAGAATTGTTCAGAGAATGTGAACCAGAGGTCCAGAGTGTGATCGCGAGGGTACTAGAGGAGGAATGGGCACACCTGAGTTACGAAAGACCCCGTGGTATCATGGAAAAGATTCGGCAAATCATTGACGCCGAGGTAAGGAAACTATGAAGCTTGAATGGATGCGTCTTACTAACTTTCGTCAGTTCTATGGAGACCAAACCATCCGCTTCAGTCGACATCATGAGCGAAACGTCACCGTAGTGCACGGAGTGAATGGATCGGGCAAGACTTCATTGTTCACCGCTTTAAACTGGTGCCTTTATGAACTTGGTGTCGAAGATGTGGGAGAGCTTGTTAGCAAGCAAGCTCTCATGGAGGCCGCAGTCAACGAAGAAATAGAGATGAAAGTGCAACTTGCCTTCTCTCATGCAGGAGAGCGATTAACAGCGACACGAGCACTCTTAGTCAGCAGAACTAATTCCCAGCAGTGGCGAACCAAATCACAGGCTGAATTTTCCCTTGATTCCATGCGCTCAGATGGTCAGACTCGTAGCATCCAAAATCCTACCGGCTATGTAGAATCCATCTTGCCGTCCAACGTGCGCACCTATTTTTTCTTTGACGGAGAGAAGATTGATCAGTTTACTCGTCCGTCGCATGAGGCAGAGGTACGAGAGGCTGTACGTAACGTGCTCAAAATTGAAGTCCTTGAACGGGCGAAGAATCATCTAGGCGTCGTAGCACGAGAATATCAAAGTAAGCTCAAGAAACTTGCATCGGACGGAATTGAAGATCTGCTGGAAAGTGAAGAGCAACTTCGTAACGAAGCTGAAAATACACAGCGGCGTTTGACAGAGTCGCGTGAAGAAAAAGCTGCCGCCGTGCGCCAGATGCAGGAGATTGATGTACGGCTAGGGGAGATTCAGGAGATTCGCGAATGGGACGAGCAGCGAAAGGTGGCGGTAGAGGAGAGAAAGGGCTATGAAAGAGAGAAAGATCGACTATGGCAACAAATAAAGGAGACATCGAACCGAGGCTTTCTTCGTTTTGCCAATGGGGCTATCTCGAAGGCTCTTGAAATCCTTGAGGCCATGCGTGAGCGGGGAGAGATCCCGCCCGGCATTCGGGAGCAGTTTGTAAGTGACCTGCTTGCTGCTCACATGTGCATCTGCGGTCGGCCCATACAGGAAGAGTCAGAGGAACACAGCCGATTGATGGAGGTGTTGGCTCGCTCTGTACCATCAGAATTGGAAAACGTTGTGCTGCAAACGTCTGGAGACCTGCTGGCTGTCCAGCCAAGGGTCGAGGGCGTCGACCAGGACCTCCGAAGGCTCATGCGCCACAAGGCAGAGATCGACGACAAGCTTGAGGAGTTAGATGCCAAGCTAGACGAAATAAGTCGCCATCTCCAAGACGTGGAATTAGAAGGAGTCTCTGCCTTGGAGAAGAAGCGGGCGGAGTACGAGCAAAAGATCCGTGGGATTCGAAGAACGCCTAGAGAATCAACGCGCTGAATTAGATAAGCTTAAGGCTTCCATCGAGAAGGCACAACTGTCGGAGAAGAACGCGCGGGACATGCAACGACGTTTCTCTCTAGCCCGAAAGGCTTCCGATGCAGTAGAAGCGATGGAGGATGCTTTTGCTCGTGATATGCGAGCTAGTATCCAAACCGAGGCTAAGGAGACCTTTAGACGCCTAGTTTGGAAGGAATCCCAGTTCCAAGACGTCCAACTCAGCGAGGATTACCATCTAGAAGTAATCGATCGATGGGGACTTCCCGCTAGGCCGGAGTTGTCGGCTGGAGAGCGTCAAGTCCTAAGTCTTGCGTTTATCACAGGTATGGCAAAAGTGACTGGCGAGGAAGCCCCATTGGTGATGGATACACCCTTTGGGCGCTTGAGCAGTGCCCACCGCGAAGCGATAACTCGACACGTTCCCGATCTGATGGATCAATTGGTGATCTTCGTGACCGATGAAGAACTCCATTCAAAGGCTCGTGACAACCTCAAGCATCGCATAGGTGCCGAGTACGGTCTGGAATTTGATCAAGATACGGGCTGTACCAGAATCAAAGAACTAGCGACGAATGACTCACTATAAGGGGAGGATATAAGGGTGACTCCGGATGCAAAGGTCACACGACGCGATAGTATCCATATAGAGCCTAGCCATCATGAGCTGTATTTACAGCTTACAACAGGTAGTGAAGCACCCTTCAAGACCATGAAGGATCTGTTCATGCTCGCCACCAGCGTAGGCTTTGCCCATGGACGAAGGACGCCACTCTCCGGCCAGCGCGAGATATTCAGATGGCCCGTATTCTCATCGCAGGAAGATATCCCAGTCCTTCGGGCAATTGCCATTTCAGAATCCGGTAATAGTGCCGTCTTGGTCGACCAAGACCAACTCTTGACGATTGTAGAAGAATACGCCAACGCCGGGATTGAAGACGTCAGAAGATATATTACGAATCAGCCAGGTATGCCTCTGGAGAGTTTGGTTGAAATGCTACTACAATGAAGCAAAATCGAGAAGGGACCCCTAGCCTTATGGAACTAAAGCAAGAAAGAGTTAGCACAGATCAGCTTCTTATAGATCCAAATAATCCTCGTTATTTTGATCTCCGCGAGCACGAACCTGTTGCTCCCGACCGATTGGCCGACGATCAAATACAAGTTGAGGCGGCTAGTAAACTGTCTGACAAGTGGGACATTAAAGGGCTACGAGATTCGATTCTAACAAATGGTTTTATATGTTTTGAGCACATTGTAGTGAAGCAATACCAACATGCTGAGGACAAATATTTGGTTATCGAAGGCAATAGACGACTAGCAGCTATCAGTCGAATACGTACGGATTCCGTCAGAGGTGTATTGTCTAGCGAATATGAAGAATTGGCCCAATCCTTAAACGAGCTAGACGTATTGGTCTTCAGTGGAAGTGATGCCGAAGAGAAGATTATTCAGGGAATACGCCATGTTGCTGGACCAAAGGAATGGAAACCCTACCAACAGGCGCAGTTAGTTCAAGATTTACACGACTCCCAAGGTATGAGCTTCGCTCAAATTCATACTACCTTAGGCTTAGGCCCTACTGTCGTGCGTCGTGTTTATCACACTTTGAAAGCGTTTGAGCAGATGCGAGAAGACGAAGAATATGCGGACTTAGCAGATCGAGAACTATTCAGTTTATTCTTTGAAATGATAAGTAAACCTACTTTAAGAAAGTGGTTAGAATGGTCCGATGATCAGCAAGGCTTTCTCAATGATGTAAACCGAAAACATATCTACAGAATGATCGTAGAAGATTACACAATCGATGAAGAGCCTGTTCGCGTAATTAGCAATCCCCAAAATATGAGAACCTTCGCTAAAATTTTAGGACATCCACATAAAGATACTGTACTTGACCGACTATTGAATGGTGATATCAGTATCGAGCAAGCATGGGCAATACTAGAGCCGGGTATCACCCCTTGGTATGAGCAGGTATCAACCGTTACGCAGGCTCTAGAGCAACTCCCGGCAGACGAACTTCAATCACTTAGTAAAGAAAAAGAGCAATTGCTTAGTTCACTAGCAGAAGTAATAGGACGAAAACGGGACCAAGCCTCTAAGCTTCGGCCAGTTGAAAGTTGATGATGGGCCTGAGTCTGGCCATGCCAACACCTACTCCTCAGCAGATATACGATTGGGTGCTTGAAAGAATTCAAATATCCTCCCCAGCACGTTCAACTTTAGAATATGTTAGAGAAGCAGTTTCGGCATTATCCGGTGGACTGGATGAGTTGACCTTGCTTGAAATAGCAAACCAGCATGTTGTTACAGTGACCGAGATGCTGAGGCGTGAGCAAGTTCGTGCTATAGCGTCGGGCGTTACAAAATTCGAAATAATCGGTACCGATGATCCAGTCCTGAAGGGCTTCGCAGTACCGCTGCCATCAGATTCGTCGAAAATCGCCGCTAGGCGAAAGCGTGCCGCATTGGCGGAACCTGTTCGAAGCGAGTTGCTTAGCCTTTCTCCTAGCGAATTCGAGGCACTATGGCGGCTTATAGTCAAACAACTGGGTGGGCGAGAATTCGCTTTGACGGGTAAATCGGGTGATGGAGGGATTGATTTTACCGCGGAGTTCAACGTATATCGCTTGAGCGAATCACTTCCACATGCCGCGCGGGAGTGGCTTGAGAGAACCGAAATGCGCTCTACTGTAACGATTATTGGTCAGGCTAAGCACACACCTACTCAAACGCTACGCCCGTCGATTCTACGAGAACTCGTCGGTACTATGTTTTTGCACGACCCTGACATCGGTAAAGGAGAACGCAAAGGTTCAATTGGAATGCTAGTAACAACGGGTAAATTCAGCTCAAAGGCAGATTTTCAGGCTCGTGGAGCGAGCATTATATTGATGGACGGCGAGTGGGTGGTCTCAGCGATTATCAATTTTGGATTAGGAATATCTGAGGATTCGGGCAAACTAATTTTTAAAGAAGGTGATCTAAAGAAGGCGATCCAAAAAGCCTATCAATGCGGACATGAAAGTGCTATCTAAACCTTGTCTGCATCTTCAAGACAACATCTCTCACCGCAATCGAAACTGTTTCTACTTCGTCAAAGGTAGTGAACCGTCCCAATCCGATACGGAAAGACCCAAAAGGCCTATCTATTTCCAATCCAAGAGCACTGATAACATGACTTGGTTCAACTTTAGCGGTGGTGCAGGCCGAGCCGGTCGAGAGAGCAACAATATCTCTCAGTTCTATGAGCAGGGACCGACTCTCTAGATCAGGGATGTATATATTGAGGTTATGCGGTAGACAGTCTATCGGATGGCCATTCCTTTCTGCTCCAGCGATACCCTCGCGAAACTCCTTCAACATCCAATTAGTCCAGCCACGCAAACGTTCCCCTTCCTGATCCATTTCCTGCTGAGCAATTTCCAACGCCGTAGCAAAGCCCACTATGCTAGGTACATTAAGAGTGCCAGAGCGAATACCGCGTTCATGTCCTCCTCCATGGATAACTGGCGCTGGTTTCGTCCGTGGTCGCCTCCTACGTGCGTACAGGGCTCCAATTCCTTTTGGCCCATATACCTTATGAGCCGTGAAAGACATCAGGTCAATGTTCATGTCCTCCACATCCACAGGAATGTGCCCGACCGCCTGAGCGGCGTCGGTGTGGAAGAAAACACCACGCTTCCTCGCGATTCTTCCGATCTCCTTGACTGGCTGTATACTTCCGATCTCATTGTTGGCCATCATGATGGAGACTAAGATGGTCTCGTCAGTAATCTCCTTCTCTACATCTGCAGGATCTACCACTCCGTATTGATCAACTGGAAGGACACTAGCTCTAAACCCCCTTCCAGCTAGGTAGTCAAGTGTGTCGAGTACTGCCTTGTGCTCCACGGAAGACGTGATGATGTGATTCCCCTTATGACCGTAGGCTTCAGCAATCCCGATTAAGGCGATATTGTCAGACTCAGTAGCCCCACTCGTGAAGACTATCTCTTCCGAGTACCGAGCGTTAATTAACTGTGCAATGGAGTCACGTGCCTTTTCCACCGCCTCTTTTGCAGCATGACCATACAAGTGGTCGATGCTTGCTGCGTTGCCAAAGGTCTCCGTGAAATAGGGCAACATTGCCTGAACGACCCTAGGATCGACAGGAGTGGTCGCGTGATAGTCCATATAGATAGGAGTCTTGACTGGCACTCTAACTACTCCTCGCAGAATACGCTTGGGTGGTGAGCTCCCCCAGATCGGATAGAGATTTTAGCCTAGGATAGAGGATGCCTATTCCACGGTTGATGTGTGCACGTAGCTGATCTTCCAACTCTGCCTCAGGATCTAGTCCGTCTTGCAGACAGCGTTGACGTACAAGGGCAAGCATGAGAACCTCGTGAGTTCCCAAGAGTGTGTATCGATTGAACTCCATGCCGTCGTTGGGAAATGTGGAAGGATCAGGACTTCCACGATCGCGGAGGGAAAGGGCAAGAGCAAATCGGCAAAGAACGTTCGGAGTCAGGCTGGTACGAATTCTGAGCGTCCGAACCTTCCGGGTATTGTCTGCAGATAAGTAGATTTTAACGATACGCTCAGTGTTCACCAATTAACGCTCCTGAACTGGAAGATACCCTTCCTCGATTGTCGTTCGTCCACGCTCTGGATCAAATTGCAGGTGAAAAGCCTTAGCGATGCTAGGACTCAGAGCTTTCAACCCTTTGTCAGTGATTTCGCTATCCGTAGAGAGCAATATGACTTGGTGACTGGCATGTGGGAAATAACGCGACAGTAACCGACCACGATGTTCGGTGTCCAAGCGAGCCAACGGTGTATCAATTACGATTGGTAACTCGCGGCCCGAAGCGCGACCAAGACCCCATAGTATAGCGATAGCCAAGATCTGTTTCTCTCCCGCGGAGAGAAGCGGCCGGTAGACAACATGGCCTTGGTCGTCGAAAAGACTGATGGCAAGGGTTTTAGGATCGAACCGAACATGACTGCAGAGACTCTCCTTATGCGCAAGCTGTCTGTAGCACTCTGTCACACACTCAGCAAGATGCGATATACGCGCAATAGTCAGTTCTTGCTCGTACGAGTGAAGGGCACTACGGATCTTGGTAGCCAGAGCCATTGCTTTCGTTTTCTGTTCCAAGTGGCGCTGGCGTTCAACGGTCCTCTTTATTGACCTCTCAATATCCTCTTGCTCCATATTCGTACGGCGTAATTCTGCCTCTAGGTTCATTTGCTCGCGCCGTGCATCACTGAGCTTCTCTTGGAGACGGCCTAGCTCGTCTACCAGTGGCTTGAGAACTTCTTCTTTTGGGACTCGCTGAAGATCTTGCTCAACTCTTACCAAGTGTTGGCGCGCCTCCTCGGCTGTAGCAATAAGCTGGGCAGCCTGTCGAGGAATGTCGGTTAGGACAGCCCCAATAGTTGCGAAAAGGGTTTGCTTATCACGTTCCGAGAGATCGTGAACTTTAGGTCGGTCTTGGTGGTCAACATCGGGCACTATCTGTTTGATTAGGCATTGGAGTGCCTTAGTGACCGACTTTCGGTCTTTTTTGGTAAGGGTGTCGCCGAACGTCTCTTCCCAGAATTTGGACGAGTTCAGCGCCTTAAGAAGTTCCTGCTGTTTAGTGTTCAGTACCGACAAGGCAAATTCTTCGCGAAGTGCCTCGGTCTCCTCCTCTACCCGTTGTCGCACTGCCTCACATAGTTCCGGGACCAAGCTAAAAGGCAGCAAGTCATTTGCTAACTCACGTAGTTCAGTTTCGCACGACTGAAGAGTAGCTTCCCAAGTAGACTGAGTCTTAATCAGGTGTTCGCGACGCCTAGCAAAATCGCCCCCTTCCGAAGCTATCTTTTGCTCTTGCAGTTCTACTGCTCGCTCCAAACTACTACTTCTATGTTCAGCTACGCGGTGTTCAGCCTCCAGTTCTTTTATACGGTCTCTTACTTTCTTTAGACGAGACCGTATCGCCTCTATCTCCGCCTGAGCTTCTTCCGTGGGGCGAGAGCTATCCCGACTCCGCATAAGGATTGCGATGTCAGCCTGTAGACGCGAAGTCAGATGCAGGCCCAAAAGGCTACGGACGGAATCTGCAACAACCCGATCGCTTCCATTTGCCTCCGCTAGCCTCTGAATACGTTCGCCGTCTATAAAAAAGAATTCAGCCAGTCCCAGTGGCACTAGTTCATTAAGGAATGCTTGGTACTGATCAACATATAGTTCCTTCAGAGCTTCGCCGTTCCGGCTAATCTCGAGCTTTTCGGCTACTTTTGTGGCGTCACGCCAAGAGCGGGTTATCTCATAGATGTGCTTTTGTCCAACTTCTACTGTCTCGATCTCTAGGCGAACCGAAGACCGTAAGAGCCGTTTGCCGTCAGATCCCTGATGAATGCGGTGTCTGAGATAGTCATAGTAATCAACAGTTCGCAGGTTGCCTAGTGCGTATCGCCCATGGAGACACAATCTGATAGCTTCTAAGAGTGATGTTTTGCCACTGCCGTTACGACCACCGAAGAGAATGACTGGGGGCTGATTCTCTGTAGGTTGTTCAAAGAGCAGATCGACCGTATGCAAGCCGTGGAATGGCCCGAAGTTCTCAACGACCAGCCGCTTCAGAAGCATGGATATACCTTAGCTGTTCTGCTGGGACTCAGCTAGTATCTCTTCCTCACTGCTCCAATTTTCCATGAGGATTTGCTCTATCCGATCAAAAATGCCTGCACGTCGTTTCATTCCTTGGAACTGGCGCTCAGTTTCCAACAGCTTTGCCACTAGGTCTGTAGGCACATCCTGGGACTGACAAACTAGGTCTAAGAGTTCGTAATCTGACTTGGAGAATCTCGGGGCGTCGTCTATCGGCCAGTCAAGATCTCGCTGCATGACATCTCGAAATATGGATGGAACACTGTCTTGCCAGTCCTGCCGCTCCGTCCTCCAAATACGGCGAATCTCCTTGAGCTCCTCTTTTCCTATAAGACACACATCACGCCCCTCTGAATGACTGGCAACTTCCCTCTGAGCCATCAAGAGACGTCGTAAAATTTCTTTGCACGTATCAAGTCGATAGGGTCCCCGCGCTATATCTCCATCAGCCTTAAATGACACTTGGCCTCCACGTCTTTTGTGGTCTCTATACTTTACTTTATTCGTAGGTTCTTGGGTGGAAGCGAGAAAATCGCGAAGTTCAAGTAGCGGCTCCATCCATTCTTCCCCATTGTCTATCAAAGTCTCCATCGTGTAGTCTTTGGTGACAACAGTACAGACCCAGCATCCAAAGCGACTATTGCCACACGAAGGAGTAGTCGTATCAATGACCAGAGGGCATTCACCCGCTTGCGCATTTCTATACAGTGCTAGTAGGTCACGATTCTGTCCGCCCCAAGGTGACGGTACGTTAAGAAGATAAGACCACACATCGTCAGTGCTGAAGTCTTCTATAGGGGCATAGACAAAGGCGCTGGGAAGCGTTGAGTGACGTCTTAGTACAGTGCCGTTGATCTTACTTAAACTCATCGCCTGTGCCCGCGTAGCACTTTCGTTCTTTCGGACACCAAGAACAACTATCGCCTCGCCGTATTTGGCGACGCATTCGAGAATAAAAGCATTAGCCGGCTTAATCTTGAGTCTATCAGTACACCATCGGAATCGTGAGCTGGGTGCGGGATATCCTTTCCCTATCATGTTTATCCAAAAAGTATCTTCCATTTGTGGTGTAACTTTGTGAGCTTCGAAGGAAAGATTCTGTAAAGCAGCAGTACTGTTGATTTGTTCAAGTGTCTGATCGATATAATCAACCATAACTGGAGTCTCGACAAGGGTATCAGAGGACAGAACATAAACTGGTTTTGATCGTTCCTCTTGCGGCAAGTCTGCGAGAGCGTACCAAACGAGTTGCAACACCGCAGTAGAGTCTTTACCACCGCTGTAGCCGATCACCCATGGACACGTATTTTGTCTATAGATCTTGCGGATCTCATCGTAAATATCCTCAAGCGGACGATGTACAAATATCGAATCCGAGAGTTCGATGGTGTCCGTATTCTGGTTCAAAAGGTTGCCTCCTGTGACTGTGCGAGAGAGTCCCGATGAGCATAGCGGATGCTCAGTGACCTTGTTGGTCTTGCAGCGTGGCGGTTGAGGTCAGCGAACCTCTGTTGGCACCTGGACAGATTGAGGCACGGCCGAAATAGTCTCACTGCCTAAGTGGGATGCTTGCTTGAGGGGCCTTAAGTTTCGCTGGGCTCGTAGCTCTGGAGGCAGTTCTTCCTCAGCGAACAGAAATGATCTTGGAATCTGACGAAAAGGGCACATCGCTACGAAGGACTCTCGACCATTCTGGATGCCCCGTGCCGCTCCAAATACGTAACAGTCGCGCATGGAAGTCTCCCCATCCTTAGAGGGAACTTACTTTCTCAACAAGCATGTGTCAACGATATCAGCGACTCCGCCCCAGGCCCAGGACGAGCCGCGTCACAGCAGTTGCCCAACGCAGCCTCCATGCTTCAATGGCGCTGTAGAGTACCGGCACCGTCTGCATGGCAGACCACTAGGACCAGCAGGGTCGCGGGGACATTTTTGAACTGGAAGTACAGAGTTAGGAATCAGCCCTCATCGCGATAGGGACCTGTATCAATGCCGGGTAGGGTATGCTCCAAAAGGTCTAGCGTTTGGCTGGTGAAGTACGGGTGACCGGGCTCGGGCCAGCCGAACAGGCCGCGCACTCGGGGCGTGGTCGCCGTGAAAAAGGGCAACATGTGCTCGCGTTCGCCGTAGATGAAAGGATTGGCGAACCGGGTCCAGCGATCGTTGTCGCGGCGGCACATGGATAAGGTCCAAAAGGCGCGTTGCGTGCGCTTATTGGCAAAGGGTTGGGCCGCGTGGACTAGGTACGACGAGTAGAGAAGAGCCGACCCCCGCCGGCCCGTGGCGGGAACCGGAACGGCTAGTTCGGTGGCTTGGCGCAGGTCTTTGAAGGACCCACCTGCGGCGTTGTCTTGGGCAAGCGCCCGCACAAAAGCGGGACCAGCTACTTTATGCGAGCCGGGGATGACCAGCATGGGGGCACCGTCGTCTTCGACATCGTGCAGGTACACTCCCGAATTGACGTAGTCGAAACGGCCTGTTTGATCGTAGGGCGGCAGCAGGCAATTGGTGTAGTGGTCAATGTGGTAGCCCTCCCAAGGGTTGTCGGGATGGCGCTTGTCGGTAGGTCCCGAGCGCATGAAGAGATGGGCGTTGCAGTAGCTGGCTTTTGCGCCCAAGCATTGCTCAAAAATGTCGAGATAGGTTTCGTTTTCTATCAGCCGATCTAGAGCTGGCGCGCCCACGGGAAATTGCGAGCGGCCCTCGGAGTGGTCGTGCGTGGTGGAGAAGCCGTCCGAGACCCCGGAGGCGTTGCCTCGGTCGCAAGCGGCCAACCATTGCTGGAAGGATTGGCCGTAGAAAATCTGTTCCATTGCCGCTAGGGCAGCGTCCATCTCGTCGGCAGAGAACAGGTCGGGGACGATGATATAGCCGTCGCGGTGGAACTGGTCGAGTTGGGCTGGCGTTAGGCTCATGGGATCTCGATCTAGTATAGGTTGGGGTTGGTTTTCTGGCGGTGGGTGGTATAGCAAAACCATTCACAAGACGATCCGCAGATGGACGTAGATGGACGCAGAATAATATTCACAAGATGATCCGCCTATCGAACCGTTCAAGTCATTCAGGACTTCTGTAAGATACCATGCTCGACTAGTGGGTCAACTCAAAGAGGAAACCGGTCCTCAATGAGATTTCTGGACTTTTTCACCTTCGTCTTTGAACCTGTACTTTCCGGGCGGAGTCTTTATCTGCGGAGGGCTTCGATGCAGATACCGGATCCACAACTCATAGCGCAAATAAAAGAACGCGACGCATGCGCGTTCCAGCAGTTCTTTGAGCGCTATCGGGAGCAGATTCACCACCACGTGCGTTGCATCGTCCGCGATGATGCGAGTGCTAACGATGTAGTGCAGGAGGTTTTCTTGCGGGTGTGGAACCGGGCCGATCAATGGAGCGGTCGAGGGTCTGCGGCTGCTTGGCTGTTCCGCATTGCCACTCATCTTTCCCTGACTCACCTGCGCACCGTGCGAAGGCGGCGAGAGCAGCGGCTGGAAATGCTGTCTGAAACCGTGGAGCAGGAGACGCAGCAAGTGCCCGAATGGATGATTGAGGCGGCGTCCGAACGCCCCGACGCCCAAGTGGAACGGGCCGACCAGCAGCGCTGGCTGCGGCGACAGGTACAAGAACTGTCCGAGGACAAGCGCGAAGTTTTCCATCTGATCTACGACGCCCAAGTCGAAGTGCGGGACGCCGCCGACCGCTTGGGCATTCCCGAAGGCACCGTAAAGTCGCGGCTGCACCACGGTCGCCGCCAGCTCTCACGGGCCTGGCAGGCCATCCATAACCCGGAGGAACATCAATGACATTGAATCTCGACGTACCTTGGCATAGGGAGTCTTTTGACCTTTTCATCTACCAGCGACTGCCCCGGCTTTTGGGCGAGCGCTTGCCGCTGGCCGACTATCAGGTCGAACAACAGGACTCCTATACTTTTTCCATTAAACTGAGCTTGGGACTCGGCGATGCCTCGGTCGAGGTTGAGTACCGAGATTTGCCTCGGCCCGACCGCGATGGTCTTTTCCACATTGAAGGCAACTACCGGGTCGTGGTCCCCTATCCCGACCAGCGCGAACTCGATCAAGCGCGGATTCTGTGCGTGGGCGAGCAGCTCTACGATTTTATTGACCAAAGGTTGGAGGCGGCCCCCGAGCAGTTGGCTTGGGACGGCGACTTGGTGCACAACTGGCTGCCGCTGGACGCTTGGATGCGCGACTTCCACTTGGAGGAAACCTCGCAGTATCTACAGGCGACCAACTGGCTTGACCGCTATACCCATCTGCGGCGGCTGACTTTGATCCCCGTCGTCGTCGAGCCGTTTGACGACCAAGATGTTTTCCCCTACAGCCAATACGGCCTAGTGTGCCCCTACTGCACCCCCGAGGGCCCCAATATCGGCCGAGTGCTGGATGTGGCCCGCGGTGCCCGCATCCGCAACGGCAAGCTCGAAAGAATCGACCAAGCGCCCGACAGCATCTTGGGTTTTTCGGCTTCCATGGTGCCCTTCTTAGAACACGACGATACCAATCGCGCCCTGATGGGCATCAATATGATGCGCCAGTGGACGAGCGCCGCCGATACCGCGGCACCGGTCCACGCCACGGGTTGGTTCCGCCAGCAGCACGACCAGCGCTTGGCCTCCAAGGGCCACAAACCCGAGCCAGCCTTAGTGCAGACGGGATACGAGCCTGAGGCCGCCGATTTTTGGGGTGGGTACAATCTGTTGACCGCCTTCATCATGTGGGACGGGGACACGTTTGAGGATGGCTTAGTCATTAGCGAGTCGGCTGCGGCGCGGATGGATTTTCCCGCCGCAGTGGGGGTGGGCGACCGCATAAGCAACCGCCACGGTGCCAAAGCGGTGGTGACGCGCATCCTGCCCGACGCCGACATGCCGCAATTGCCCGATGGTACGCCGATAGAACTCATCTTCAGCCCCACCAGCATGGTCTCGCGGCTCAATTTCGGCCAGCAGCGCGAGGCGGTCATGGGCCGCCTCGCGCAAGCCGAAGGGACTCCGGCAGTGGTGCCGCCTTTCCAAGCACCCAGCGAAGAAGCGTTGAAAGCGCGTCTGGTCGAGGCGAGACTGCCCGAAGACGGCATGGAGCAACTGACCCTCAAAGGCGCAAAGCTGCCTTACCGCAGTACTGTGGGTTGGGTGTACTGGGGCCTTCTGGCGGCCCACACCGCGGCCGAGCGTTTGGGAACTGCGGTGGCAGGAGTCGGCGGACCAGAACTCGACATGATGGCCTATGGAGCTTTGAGCGAGGCCGGAGCTATAGCCAATATCCACGCTTTGTTCAACACGGCCGCGGCTGAGCGGCCCGACGCCAATGGGCTAGGCCAGCGCCTAACCACCGGCCCGGTGTCCCCGTCCCCGCCTCCAGCACCGCGCTTTGCTTTGTTGCAGCAGTTGTTGGGTATGGCCGGGATACGGGCCGAGTTAGCGAATGGGAAGTTGCGCTTTTCCTTTGCCGAGCCGGAGGGACTGACCTTGGCTCGCCCCGTGTCGCACCCGTGGGCCTCGGGACGCCAAGTGGGGACGGTGGGAGATCCTGGCGCTTTGCCTGCGGGGATCGAGTTCGAGCCGATCCGGGGTTGCTACGAGGATTTGGTCGAAGCTAATACGCGTTTGCAGCGCATCGTCGATAGCGAGGCTCCTGAGGCTCTGACCGAGCCAGCAGTGGCGCAGGTGGCCCAACGGGTGGAGGATCTTTTTACCGCGCTGTTGCGCCCGGAGCACCTCCACTTCTGGGCTAGGCCGCTGTTTAGCGGTCGGGCTGCGCTCGCCTCGGAGTCTGAGTTGAATCTCGACCAAGTGGGCCTGCCCGAGGAAATGGCCTGGGATTTGTTCGGGCCTCAGGTGGAGCGGGAGATGGGTCGCGCCGAGGAAGTGGCGCGGCGTTCGCCCCAAGCGGCTGAGGTTCTGGACGCGATCATGGGGCGCTCGTGGGTGTTGCTGTACAGCGCCCAGCGGGTGCTGGTTGAAGATGGCCCGGCGTCCACCGCGGTGATGGCCTTTCGTCCGCAGCGTTTGGCCGGGGCCGCAGTGCGCGTCCATCCGTGCGTTTGCCGACTGATGGAGCTAGATTTTGACGGCGATCAGATAGAGGTGTTTTTGCCCCTCACTGAGGAAGCCCAGGCCGAAGCCGAGACCGCGCTGTCGGTAGCCGGACACATACAGCGCGATGCGGATATATGGCGCTACGTGGCCGACAACTACCACGGCATGATATGGGGCTTGGCGCAGTTGTGCCGCACTGAGGAAGGCCGCGCCGAGGTGGAGCGGCTGACCGGAGCGGCCGTGGATGGCAGCCGGCTGTTTTCCAAGCACGATCTCAACCGCTTGCTAGCTCAGGTGCTGCAGCGCGAGGGCTTGCAGCGAGCGTTAGAGGTTCTCGACCAATTGACGCGGCGCGGCTTTGAGATCTGCAAGCAGTCGGGGGCCTCCTTCAACCCCTTCTTGGGTTCGAGCAAGGAGTGGCCTGAGCAGCCCAAAGAGGCCGATTGGGACGAGTGGCAAATGTATGGCGACGAGTTAGTGGCGGCTTTCTACCAGCAGGCTGAATTCGACGACAACGACTTGGGCCCCTTGGCCCTGTTGTCGCTGTCGGGGGCGCGGGGCAACCAACAGCAGTTGATCCAATACGTGGGCGGCGGGTTAATCTATCGGGAAGATGGTAGTCTATTCGCCCAGCGCGGTTGTTGGCGCGACGGCCTGTCGGTAGAGGAAGCCAAGGTGCGGGCACCGCGTGCCTTATGGGGGCTGGCTGCCACCAACGAGGGCTGGAGCGAGGCGAGGGAAGCGGCCCAACAGTCCCGTCGGGCCGATTACCACGTTTTGGGCCGGGCCGCTAGGGCCGCGCAGCCGGGTGTAGTCTTTGCTAGGGCGGCCGAGCGCGGCGAGGTCGAGCCGCTGACTAGTCTATTCAGTCGGCTCTTTGCAGGGCTATCAGCGGACTAGGTCTCAATCAATGTTACTGTACCACCGCTTCTTCACCCAGATGCTCGCGGATCCACGCTCTCAGCGGCACGTCTTCTTCTTTCGGCGAAGTGTAGCCGTGCCCGCCACTCGGGCCAGCACCTAATAGCTGCTGCCGAATTGGATCGCAGCGGTCCATCAGGTGATCCACCGTCATGTCGTCGCGCGGCCGCAACCAGCGGTAGCTATAGCCGTAAAACAGCGCCCTGCGTGCGTTGGGCGAGAAGTTGTGGCCAGCCGCGTGCCAGATCCGCCGGTCGAAAAATACCGCGTCGCCTGCCGCCACTTGGATCGGCGTTGCGCCTACTGGGTCTAAGTCTTCGTCCGCTGGCATTTCCAGCTTGTTTTTTAGGTGCGAGCCGGGTACCGCGTGGAAGTTGCCGCGATTGGTCTCAGTGCAGTCCGTAAGAAAATACGCCACCTTGAGCGAAACCCTCGGCCGAGGCTCAGTCTCCATGTCGATGTTGAGCCGCCCGCTGTCTTGATGCCAGCCTAGCCGCTTGCGCTGGGGCACGACGCCGTCTAAAGGCGGAGTGACGATCAAGTGCGAGTGGTAGAGCTGAATGTGCCAGCCCAAAATCCCAAATACCTTGGCAAACGTCTTGGGCCAGTCGAGCAACTCCAGAAAGAGTTCGTCTTTGCCGATAAAGTCGAAAAAGTTGTGCATCTGGTGCTTTTCCAGCCCTTTTTGCCGCCGGGACTCGGCGTCGAGGCGATCGACGATGGGGATGAGCTGTGCGACCAAATTTTGCGGCAGCACATCGCGGACGATGAAGAAGCCGTCCTCGTCAAATTGGCGACGCTCCTCCTCGGTCAACGCATATTGCAGGCAGGTTGCATCCATAGAAAACCTCCAAGTGGATTGCCGTCTATGGGCGGTTCGCGAACCGCCCTGCGCACGAGACGCGTAACATCACTAAATGACTGACGTTAGGCATGGGCACCTAGGAATAAGGTACTCTCTTTCGGCTCAAGGTGTTATGCGGCGATTTTATAGAATTTTTCGCCATCGCGGTCTGGGTTGTGGGTTCACACGCCTCAGATGGTATGCCGCAGCTTGCGCATGACGGCGACGAGGGCTTGCTTGGGCTTGTGGCCGGCGTCGATGCGCTTTTGATAAAAGGCTTGGATGTGGCGGTGGTGGCGCCCGGCGACCCACGCCGGGATAAACAAGGCGGTGCGCAGCTGGGTACTGGATGCTCTACGCAAGGGTAAAACCCCGCATTCCAAAATACAAAATACAAGATGCTTCGACTACGCGCGCTGCGCTCAGCATGACATTGAGAAGTAGTGCGCCAGCACCTGTCATGCTGAGCGCAGCGAAGTATCTCATACTGGAATCGCCCGTGCGTAACGTCAGTTACTCGGAATAATCGTACTTTCGATTGCGGCCGATGTAGTCGATTGGTCCATCGACAAATTCTGCTACCGTTTCCAACGCACTATCTGCAAACAACTCTTCCGTCCCCTTGGGAAACAACAGCGGCTTCCCCGTGTGCCACCAGTGCGCCCAGTGGATCATGGCGATCATCGGGCGGGGCTGGTCGGTGAGGTTGGGCATGCCGCGATGCCAGAGGCGCATGTCGCGGATCAACACGCTGCCAGCGGGCACATTCGGCTGTAGGGGTTTGCACTCGGCGCGGAGGCGCTCTTCGACTGCGGGCGGCAGCGATAGGGCGGAAAGGGCGGCGGGTCCTGTTGCAGGTGGCCGTTGTTGAACTGATAGGGGACGTCGGCGAGGGCGAGAATCTCTTCGACATCGGCGAGCATGCGCTCGCGCAGCATTTCGATATGCGCGGGATCAATGGCGCGGTAGAGGACGACGAAGCCATCGTCGCGCAGGGCGGCGACGGCCTGTTGCAGGTGCTCCGGTTTTAGCTTGCGCGCGCTGTGTTCGGCCGCGCTTAATTCCAACGCGGCCCCTCTGGGGCCGGACTGCTCAACCATAGCGTTCAGGCGCAGGTGGGGTCTTCGAACGGCCAGCGATTGAAGGAAGGCAAGTTTTTGTCCGTCAGTCTTTCGCGAGCGTCGTACCACGATTGCGCCCAAGCCGCTGGGTCGCGCAGTTCGCTTTGGGGATCTTTGCGACTGCGAGCGACGAAGCCGGGAAAGAGCGGTCGGCCGGTGGGCTGGCCGGTGGGGCTGTAGCGGAGGTCGAAGCTGATCCGCACCTGCTCGCTGACGTTGGGCAGCGACGAATGGCAAGTCCGTCGGTGCATGAAGAGTACATCGCCGCGCTTCGTTTCGGCGGTGACGACGCGGTCGAGGGCTAGGTCTTGGTCGCGGATAAAGTGGCCGACGCCCTTGAATAAGCAGTGGTGCAACAGCCCGTCGCGGTGGCTGCCAGCGACGACTTCGATGCAGCCGTGTTCGCGGAAGGCGTTGGTCAGCGGCACCCACACAGTGAGCATGTCGGTCTCGTCGGCTTCGGGCAGAACCACGCCGTTGTCTTGGTGCCAGGGCGTGGCACCGACGGCGAAGCCAGCGATGCGGTCGTGGTGGTCTTTGGGTATGCCGGGCAAGTACTGCTCGGGTGGCTTGATGCGGATGTGCTGGACGGGGTTGGAGTAGATTTCCGGGCCGATGAGGGTTTCGATGATGTCAAGGAGCTTTTTGTTGCGCAGCATCGCGAAAGCGGCGGGGGGGACGGGGAAGGGGGGGGACGGGGCGGGGCGGCCCGGGGGGGGCGGGGTTGGAGTAGATTTCCGGGCCGATGAGGTTTTCGATGATGTCAAGGAGCTTTTCGTTGCGCAGCATCGCGAAAGCGGCGGGGCCAACGGCAATGGGCGAGTCCGGGCCGATGCCGCCTTGGGGCAGCGAGATGTCGAAGTGTTGGGCATAGACTTGGCTGGTTTCGTTGTAGATCTGACAGAGGCGCTCGTCAAAGCCGAGGTCGGCGTAGGTGGAGGCGATCTGCCCTGCGGCGAAAAGCTCGTCGGCAAGCTCGTCGAGGACTTCGTCATATTCGGCTAAGACGGGATCGAGGTCGGCGATGGGGTCGAGGAGGTCTTCGACGAGGACGAAGCCGTGCTCGTGGTATTGGTCGAGTTGGGATGGGGTTAGTTGGGGCATGGGTTGGATTCCTGTTTGATGCGTCATCGCGTGGCTGTGGCTAGAAGCTCGTTGGCAACGCGAACCAGAACCTCTTGGGAAAGTGCTTGCCCACGCTGAATCGGCACTCGAATCATCTCGTCAATAACATTGATGTTGCTAACGAGAGTCGTTATGATCAAAATATGATAAAATCGTTTAAGGACAAGGAGACCGAAAAAATTTTTCGCGGCCAATTTTCTCGCAAACTGCCGCATAGTATTCAACGAATAGCTGCACGCAAACTTGAGCAACTCAACGCTGCTACGATCCTTAAAACCTTACGCGTACCGCCCGGCAACCGACTTGAAGCACTGAGCTATGACCGGCAAGGGCAACATAGCATTCGAGTGAACGACCAGTGGCGCGTGTGCTTTATCTGGCGTAATGATAATGCCTTTGATGTCGAGATCGTTGATTATCATTGAGGTGAAACCATGACCGAACGCGACTTTCCACCAATCCATCCAGGCGAAATCCTATTCGAGGATTTTCTCAAGCCAATGCAGATCAGTCAATACCGTTTGGCGCGGGCAATCGGTGTGCCACCGCGTCGCATCAATGAAATTGTGCATGGTAAGCGGGGGATCACGGCAGATACGGCTTTGCGATTGGGTCGTTTCTTTAGGATGGAAGCACAATTCTGGATGAATCTTCAAACGCGGTATGAGCTCGAAACGACGCTTGAAGCCTTAGCGGACAGACTAGAGCGAGAAGTCCAGATGCACCCAGTCTAACGCAAAGTAAAAGAGGAGTCCAACATGAAACTCAACCGCGACGAATTTCTGGAAACCGGCTACCTTATCGTCAAGGAAGCCGTGCCGCGCGACAAACTCGAACGCGTCCGGCAGGCGTACGAGACGCTCGTCAACCGCCAGCGCGAGAACTGGAAGGCCGAGCGTGCGGAAGGCGATCCGCCTGGGGGCGTTTGGGAGACTGGGGCGCAGCCTCGCCTGCAACTATCAAGGGAGCCGCTCGTCGATCAGATTGACCTAGAGACTGCGCCGGCGGTCGAGGTATGGCTCGAAGAGAATATCCACGGAGTCAGCACAGAGCTTCTCGGCATAGCGGACGGGGCCGTCACAGAAATGATGATGATGTGTAATCCCGTCCGGGATCACGGCCCGGCTAAGTGGCACCGCGATCTTCATCCCATCGACACTGCGCCGCTTCAGGGCTATATCGACGATATCGTCGAGGGGGGGCCGCGCTACGTCCAGTGGAATATCCCGCTCTACGACGACAGCGTCCTGTGGGTGGTGCCGGGCAGCCATCTGCGGCTGAATACGCCCGAAGAGAACGCGGTGATGTTGACAGACCCCCCCCGCCCGCTGCCCACTGGCTTGCAGACCCATCTCGAAGCCGGGGACGGCGTCGTCTATATCCTCCCGATCCTCCACTGGGGCAGCAACTACAGCCCCAAGATGCGGCGAACCGTTCACGGTGGTTTCTCGACTTTTACGTCAATTGACGATCTTTCGTTTACCGAACACATCTCCGCAGACGCACGGGCGGCGTTCACGCGCTGGAACGACCGCGGTGAGAAGATGAAGCAGCATACGAAATCGGCGCTGCGGGCCGTTCTATCGGGCGACGGTGCCGCGTACCTGAGTGCCTTGGACAGTCTCCATCCAGAGCGGGCCGAGAAAGGTAGGATTCTATCGACAGTCTTCCTCTGCAAGGCCGCACTGGCGATTCGACTGCACAAGGACCCTCCGCTACAGGGAATCGCCGAAGATCTCCAACGTCGCGTTCTCGGAAAGCACCCCATTACGCTCAACTGGGGGCCGGAGTTCGCGGATCGATTCACCCCGGATGAGGCGCGTTTGCTGTGGGATCGCTTCAGTCCGCTTGAGGATCTGTTGCAAGCGGACGAGGAACACTTTGTGCCGGGTTTCCAGGCCGCCCCGATGAAGCACTACTTCAATGAGATGCCCGCGGATTATGGTACGGCGGACTTTATCGACAGTTGGAAGGCGGCGTGATCCGCAGATGGACGCAGAATAGTAGAAGCAGATCGAATCGTTCAAGTCGTTTAGGATTGCTGTATCAACCAGGAGAAAAACGAAAATGAGCCAACTTAGCATCGGCGTCGCCGGGCTTGGCCACGGTAGAACGCTGCTTGGTGCCAACCAGCCGGAAAACAGCGCCCTGCCGGTCCGCGTCACCGCTCTGTGCGACAAGCAGCAGGACAAGCTCGAAGCGCTCGGCCGCGAATTTGGGATCGACGCTCTGACATCTGATTTCGACGAACTGGTTGTGCGAAGCGACCTCGACATTATCGGCATCTACACGCCTGGACCGCTTCACGCGCAGCAAATCCTGACCGCGCTCGACGCGGGCAAGCACGTGATGGTCACTAAGTCGATGGTGTACACGATGGAAGAAGTAGAGCAGGTTGTGGAAGCTGTTGACCGATCTGGCAAAGTGCTGCTCGTCACGCAGAGTCTGCGCGGCCGGTATGACTTCATGGAAGCGAAACGCGCTTGCGACGCCGGAGAAATCGGCGAACTCTTCATGGCCGAGTCACACTACGTTCACGATCTCCGCCCGGTCTATACCTACTCTCCTTGGCGGGTCGAGATGCCGCAAGACCTGATCTTGGGCGGGGCCTGCCATCCAATCGATCTTCTGCGCTGGTTCATGGGCGACATCGACGAAGTCCACTGCTACGGGCTGCGCAGCGGCGTCGCTCCGAACTATCCCCAGGAGGACAACTTCGTCATCAACGCAAAGTTTACATCCGGCAAGATCGGACGCATTGCGAACTTCCTCGGCATCGTACACCCGCATGAAGTCCCGATGAACAGTCTGGCCGTTTACGGGACCCGTGGCACCATTCTCAACGGTGCAAAGAGCCTCGATCCGACTGGCGAACTGCCCTCGCGCAAGGTCACCGCCGAGTTTTCATCGGAGCGAGGTCACGCTAGCGAGATGATCGTCATGTTGCGGCACATGGCCGATTGCGTCCTGAACGGTGCAAAGCCTTGGGTCGGTGTCCGCGAAGGGGCCAGGGTTGTTGCTACAGGACTTGCGTGTTGGGCCTCCGTTAGATCGGGGATGCCGGAGAAAGTAAGGAACGATTTCTGACGAGAATTTACGCCTGCTCCGCATCAAACGCCGTTAGATTGCGCTCGTCCTTGCTGAACTCCACCCCGATCAGGTAGATAGGCTGCTCTAAGGCGCGATACTTGTCGGCATATTGTCGCTCCTGCAATTGGGCTATCGCCGCCCCCGCCGACGCCAACTCCACCACCTTGAACTCGAACAGATAGACACAGCCGTTGAACAGCACTGCCATATCCAATCGACCGTGGCTGCTGCTATCCTCTACCCGAATGTCCAAGCCCAAGCCGGCGAAATAGGAATAGAACACGCTGGCGTAGTAGCCTTCGTACTGTGCAATGTCGTTGTTGCGATACCAGTCGTAGGGGATGCTGGCAAAAAAGGCGTGGAATAGGGTCTCCAATCCGGCGAAGTCATTCGCTTCCAACAGCCGATACAAGCGGCGGCTGTTGGCCGTCTGCCGCGTGGCGTCCTTCACCAAGTAACGTAGCAGGCTGCGGTTGAGGCTCTGTCGCACCTCGCGGTTGGGATAGCCCAACTGATAGAGCAACTCGCCGCCGAGATCCTCGGCGGTGAGAATCGTCAGGTAGCCGGTCTGGAACAGCAGGGCCTCGGTGGCAATGTCATCGACATCAAACGTCGAGAGCAGGGCGTCGCTGCCTTCCATCTCGTCTAAGTCCAAGGAACGAATGTGGCGTTGGCAGAGGGTTTCCACCAGAAACGTCGGCGTCCCGGTCTCAAACCAATAGGCGGCAAAGCGGCGGCGGCGAAACAACAGCAGGATGTCGAAGGGATTGTACACCTTCTCGTCGCCGAGCCAACTGTAGCCGTTGTACCAATCGCGGATCTGGTCGCGGTCAAGGCCCGGCAACTCCGGCGCGAACACGGCGTCTAGATCGGCGTCGGTGTACCCACAAAGAGCCGAGTATTCCGGTTCGAGCGTAATATCGGTGAGGTTATTGAGGCCGGAAAACAAACTGACTTTGGAAAACTTGCTCACCCCGGTAATGAAGGTGAAGCGAACGTGGGCGTCGCTAGCCTTGATGACCGCGTACAGACCGCGCAGAAAGTCGCGGTTGGCGCGGGCGATGTCCGGCACTTCTAGGGCGTCCAAAATTGGCTTGTCGTACTCGTCGATCAGGACCGCCACCGGCTGCCCTGAGTGGTCGTGCAGGGCCTCTAGCAGGTGAGCGAATCGCTCCGGTCCGGTGGCGTAGTCCGACGCCACCCCGGTGCGCCGCTCGACGGCGTCCAACTGCGCCATCAGCGCAGCCTTCACATAGCCAGGCTCTTTGAAGTTGCCGCCGCTAAAGTCCAGTCGCACCACCGGATGATGCACCGACCAATCCCAGCGGTCGTGAATGTACAATCCCTTGAACAGCGCTTCGTTGCCCTCGAACAGTTCCTTGAGCGTGTCCACGAACAAGCTCTTGCCAAAGCGTCGTGGACGCGACAAAAAATAATGAGTGCCCTCGTCGAGCAGCCGACAGACATAGGCGGTTTTATCGACGTAGTAGCTGTTATCTGTGCGCAGCTTGCCGAAGGTCTGAATGCCGATGGGTAGTTTTAGTCTGGCCATGATGCACCTCAGTGCTCGACAATGAATAGACTTTGTTTTAGAATATGCCGCCGCCTGGACCGATAGACAAGGGAAGCATCTAGTCCGTGCGCCATTGTAGGGGCGACCGACCAATCGCCCCTACGCGATAAAATTTATATAATCTATCACGTCATTGACTGACCTACTCGCAACAAAAGTAGATCGAAACAGTTGTTTTTTAGACGAGAAAAATCTCAATAGAAAATCGCTGTAGCCGGGAGACGCTCATGCCCGTTTCTGTTCCCGAAGACGCTAGGCGCATCATGCCGGATGTGTTGCGCGACTTTACTACCGAAGTGTTGCGCAAAGTCCATTTGCCCGACGGCGATGCTGCGTTGATTGCGCGCTATCTGGTGGATGTGGATTTGCGCGGGGTGGTTTCCCACGGTACGCGCCAGTTGCAACGGTATGTGGCTGAGTTCCGCGAGGGGCGCATTAATCCACGACCTGAAATTGCCCAAATCATGGATGCCCCTTCAATGGCGATTTTTGACGGCGATGGCGGTGCGGGTTACTTGGTGGCAACGCGGGCAACAGAATCAGTTATCGAAAAGGCGAAAGCGAATGGCGTTGCCGTTGCGTGTACGCGCAATCACGGGCATGTGGGCAGCGTGGGGATTTATGCGCGGCTGGCACTGGCGCGCGATTTGGCGACTTTTTCCGTGGCGGGAGGTGTTGCTTGGGAAAAACCGACGGAGCCTGATGCAACGGTGTGGGATGCGATGCGAGCACCCCCGATGTGTTTTGGCGTTCCAACGGCAGAAGGCCCGCCGTTTGTACTGGATATGAATGCGAACATGTTGAAAGACCGCAGCAAACTCGCCGAAGCATTGCAGACATTTCCAGATTTTGTTTTCAAGAGTTTGGGGATGCGATTTACGTCGTGGTTCTTGGCGGGCATTTTAGCGGGCACGGCGACGCCTGAATCGAGCAGACCAAAATTTTCGAGTGCCACGCGGGCATTTACGCTGGTGGCGATTGATGTGGCGCGGTTGGGCGATTTGGAGGCTTATAAGGCAGAGCTTGCTCGCATCTTGCGCGAGAGCCGGTCGCTAAACCCCATGCCGGGACTGGCAAGCGCCGAAGTCCCCGGCAGCTTGGAATGGCAGCGCGAACAAACACGTGAGCATAGTGGTATTCCGCTGACCGAAGAACATCTCGACATGTTGCAGCGCATTGCCACGGAGATTAATGTCCCGGTTCCTTGGGAGTCATAGTGGACGATAACGCGGCGATGCAGGGGAAGATGGCACTAAAGACCGTAAGGGGGGGTGGTACGGCTCAATCACTTGCGTCTTGGCGGGGCATTATCTCGGCCTTTACCAGAAGGGTTTCCCGTTGTGCTGGGCTTGCCGCCACCTCCACGACTACCACCTTTACCGCCACCTTTACCGCCACCTCTACCACCCCCACGACTACCACTTGATTTAGCCATCTTCTCACCTCCTCTCTTGTAGTGATTCACAGCCTCACAGGAATACACCATCTGACGGTGTATTACTTAAACACCTCCATCGGTGCGGGATGTTACTGTGCAGTGGATTTTTGTCGCCAATCCCTTCCGATTGACTCAGCGATCGCGGCGACCGGCAGCCCGCAGCCGTCGAGAAGGCGCAGGGCGAAAACGTCCGCGTGGTCAGTCAATAGGATCGAGTTCATAGTCGTCACGTACTAACCGGTTCTACTCGGCGCGGTAGCGACCAAGCTCGCCGTTTCCCCAATCGAGCAATCCATAGATAAAGCAGTCCGCCTCGTCGGCTGCTACTCCCGGGTAGTTGCTTTGCAAGCGATGTACTAGGTGGTGCTCCTGCCATTCAAACTTGAAAATAAACACCGTCTCATCTACCAGTCCGGTTCGATAGGTCTCTATGAGGATGATGTCGGACTGCTCGCCGGCATCGGGGAATCGTCCGTAGACGGGGTCATTCCTGTACAGATACCCTTTATGCTCCTTGCCCCATTGTATCGGAGCCGAAAACTGTGCGGTAGGTTCTTCGCCGATCCTGCCGGACCAATAGGTGAGCTTATCGGCAATCATGCACAGAGACTTAGTTCGCCCGGCTGAGGTCTGCCGGTTGAACCACGGAGTACCTATGCACCACGTAGGACCGGTGCTGCACGAGCGATCAGGCTCGGGCGCTAGCGGTGGATCCGCTGAGCAGGACGCCAGCAGGAGAAGGGCAACGGATAGGTAGCTCATGTCGGTACGGATTTTGCCAAGGAGTTGGCCGTTCATTTATCCGCCACCGAAGGAAACCGCTCTGGGATGTTCGCCTCTGAGCCTTATGAGCATTTTTATCACCTTCTCTTCGCTATCTTAATTAATTCCCTGAGCATTCTATCGGCATCGGAAATATTACCACAGCCTCAGACTATTGGATCGCAATCACGCCGGCGGCCGCGGATCTCTCGGGACCGAACGAGTAGCTGTCGAGAAGGCGCAGGTTGTAGTCTGTGCAGGGGTCACTCCTCCTTTCCGCTGACTTCTCCCCAAGATACCAGTTCAAACCCCTCCTCGGGTTGCCCAAGGGATACACTCTGTACAATCCGCCACTCGGTCAGACGCCATAGGCCGTCCTCGGGTTGCGGGCAGGCCGTCAGAATGGTCTGGTCGTTGACTGTAAAACCCGTGTCATGCTCTAGATACAGGCGCATCTGGACCACTCCACGCATCACCAGACAGCCATAATCCGTAATCGTGCGGGAAGAAAGGAGCATATTGAACTCGACCCCACGATAGTTATCGAACACACGGCTGACCCTTTTCAGTTCGTGCGTCCGACCTACTATGCTGGTTTGGGACGTCTCATCGAAGAGGGTGAAATCTGGGGATAGCAACTCTCCCAAAAGGAACGGTTGCTTTTCATTCATCACCCAGAAAAGATTTTGAAATAATATGGCCGGACACACCGCCTTATCCGGAACAGGAGGGGCGCACGTGAGGGTCAACTTTGCCGCCGCGCAATCCGACGAATACGGTAAGTCCCAATCCTCCGGCAAGCCCCACGTTACCTTTTGATCTCCACAGGTACCAACCGAGTTTTCACCGCATGACGCCCAAAAAAGCAGAGCTATAAGGCTGAGTATCCGCCGTGTCATTCTGCTACCTTGTGTTTTTTTACCCCAACCTGCCATGCTTTCTCTTTTGCCTCTGTCCTCGTCGCTTCATCTTTCAAGGCTTGGAGGTGCGCTTTTTCCATTACTTTTTTCAGAATCGAGCAGGTGACCCAGTTTGACGCCGCCCCAACTCATGGGGGCAATCGAGGTTACAACCTGGCGGAAAATGGGCTCCCCAAGTTGCGCTATATCCTCGGTCGCCGCGGCGAGAAGATTCGTGCGGCTGCAGATCCCTGTGTACAGGTCGCCATCTCCGAGGGAAAAAGCATACACCAGATACTCGCCGCCCACCTCGAAGGGGTAGCCGCAGGCCGCGTCGTATGGTCCGGTTCGGATGGCAATATCCTCTCTAAGCGCCCCCTTCCACACGGCAGATAGTTGGAACAAAATCCATACATCCTCTTCGGGTGTTCCCGCGATCGCCGCGATTTCCACGATCCTTCCAGTGAATACGGCATCGTACAAGGCCAACTCTTCCAGAGGCGTTCCCGGCGGTTCACAGCTACAGGAAAGGGAGGCATCTGGAACAAGCAATCCGGCAAAGACCACAGCCAGCGGCAACAAGGCGATCCACTTCATCTTCATGGAGAACCTCCTTCTGACGCGGCTCGGAGCCAGGAGCCGTCGAGAAATCGGCTTCGGCGGAGGTAAGGGATTGCATGGCCAACGGCGGGAATCTCCAGCGCGGACCGCAGCTACCCTTCAAAAGCGAGCACGCGCAGTGGAATGGCGTCGGTTTCGGTAGCCGGTAGCGGCTGGGCGAAAAGGTAAACGCGCGGTTGTCGCAGATCGCCCAAGCGGTCTAGGCTCTCGATTAGGGGAATGCCGTGCGCGAAGAGTAGGTGGTGGTTGGGCAGGCTGCGGTCGCCCGGAATATCTAGGCCGGGGGTGTCGATGCCGAGCAGTTTGACGCCAGCTTCGACGAGCCAGCGCAAGGCTGCGGTCGTGGGATAAGGCGGATAGGAACCAGCGGTAGCCCGTTGATCCCAGTCAAAGCGAAAAAGTGCGATGTCTCCTGGGCGGACGCCGCCACCCGGTTCGGCGGCCTGTTGGAATTGCTCCGGCGAGAGCGGCTCGCCCAGCGGCGCATCGCTAAAGTCGAAGACAATGGCCTCGCCGAAAAAGCGTTCGACATCGAGGTCGGCGATGGCCGGGCCGTCTTGGACGGCGTGTAAAGGCCCCTCGACATGAGTGCCGGCGTGACCGCCCATTTCAATGCTGGTGGTGATATACCAGCGATCGGTCGGCGGATCGTCAACGGGTACGCGCGCCGTGCGGTAGTGAATGAGGCGACCTTCCGACGGCGTGATGGTCCGCGAAAGATCTATCATGCGGCTGTAGGCGAAGGAGGGGACCTTCACGCGATGGCTTTCTTGAGGGCGATGGCGGTCTCGCCGTCGTCGGCATAGACCGGCAGTGCGCCGCTCAGCGTTACGCGTCCGTCGTAGCCGGATGCGCGCAAGGTGTGCAGGAAAAGCGCGTGGTCGGCTGGCGTGGTTTGCGGTCGGCCGCGGCCCGGCTCGGCAATGTGGGCGTGGATCAGGTGCGGCCCGGCTTCTTTGAGCGCATCGAAAGACTCGCCGTTGAGCTTCATGTGAAAGAAGTCGGCCATCAGCTTGGCGTGCGAGCGGTTGACGTCCGCTATGAACTCGGTCGCTTCGGAGACGGTGTTGAGCAGGTTGGCGTCGTCGCGGTTGTAGGGTTCGAGCGCGACCTTGACGCCCCGTGGCTCGCCGAGGTCGGCGCACAGGTGCAAGAAGTCGGCGACCTGTTGGCGCGCTTTGTCGCGGTCGAAACCGTCGGGTACCCAGCGCGAGCCGCCGCTGCCGTAGCCGATGACTTCGACCCCAGCCCGCTGCATCAGGTCGAAGACCCGCGTGACAAAAGTACGCAGCCGTTCCAAGCTCACGTCGGGGCCGACGACCATTAGCCCGCGCCCCTGCGGGTCGCCAATAAAGCCGCACATCGTCTTCATCTGGAGGGGATGCTTTGCCAGAAGCGCTGAGAACTCGCGCTCGGTCGCTTGTGGGTCGTCGGCATCGATGCCGAGCAGACCGGGGGAGCCTTCGAGATAGTCGAAGTCCCAGTCGGCGGACTCTTCAAGCTCTTGGCGATTGGTAACTAAGAGGCCGATTTGCATGAGCTTTCCGTCCTCCGTGCAGTCCGGCCTCAGAATTGGGGCCGCATGGGTGCCTATTTGTCCCTGATCCAGCTCATGCCCTCGCCGCGCACCAAAAAGGAGCGCTCGTCCCAGTGGCCGGGCCGGGTGACGGGCATACGCCCCTCCTCGACGGCGACGTCGAGCGGGTTGTCGCGGGTTTGCAACGGTAGGGCCACGCGCTCGTGCAGCCTAGCCGACTCATAGACGCCCATCATGATCTCAGTGGCGGCCTTGCCGTGCTCGGCCTTGCCGTAGTAGTCCTCAAAATCGCCCTCGATCCAGCGGCAGATCCCGTAGGCCTGATCGACGAAGGCGTTGCCGTAGCCGCTGCTTTTGTCGGTGGGTTCGAAGTCCTGCCAGCCGCCGGAGGTGGCCGTCATGTAGCGCAGGCTGTTGTCGCTGACGACCATCATGCCGTCTTCGCCGTAGATGGTGGCACCCACCTGATAAATATCGTTCATCTCGTTTTCGATCACGCCCTCGACTCCGTCGGGATAGCCGATGATCCCCACGCAGCGGTCTTCGACCCGGTGGCCGAAGACGAAGTGGTCCGTGTGGCGCTCGACCGAGCCCATGACCCACTCGGCCTGTGGATCGCCAAGGGCGTAGAGCTGGAAGTCGATACAGTGGGTGCCGGTGTTCATCATCCCGGCCTTGACCGCGGACCACAGCCGCTGCGGCTTGCCAATGGCTCCGGCGGCGATCATCTGCCGCGCTTCGCGCCAACAAGAGTAAAAGCGGCGCTGGTGGCCGATGGCCAGCTTGACGTGGTTGCGCTCGGCGGCGATGACCATGGCCTCGGCCTCGCCCAAGGAGATGGCCATGGGCTTTTCGCAGAGTACGGCTTGGGGCCGGCGGGCACAGGCGGCGATGGACATTTCCGCGTGCTGGGGGTCCCAGGAGCAGACGCTGACGATGTCGAGGTTTTCCACGTCGAGCATCTCGCGGTAGGAGAGGTACTGTTTTTCGACGTTGAAATCCGCGGCGTAGCTGGCCAAGGCTTCGGGATGCGCGTCGGCGATGGCCGCGATTTCAGTGTGCTCGCACTCAGCCCAGCCGCGGCCGTGCTCGCGGGCAATGCGGCCGGCGGCAATGACGCCAACGCGGTATTTGGCCGGCATGGGGTCCTTTCGGCTTGAATGTGGGGCGACCGGTCGGTCGCCCCTACGCTTGTGGTCGATTCGTTGTGGTCGCCGGTTTTGGGCAACCACAAGGGTTGCCCCTACTTGGCGTCGCCTAGGTGCATCAGCGGCAGCGGTGCCGGGCTGTCGCCGTTGAGGAAGTAGATCTTGGCGGCTGGGTCCTTGGAGATGGCTTGTAGGGCTTCGAGTGCCTGGAGCTTGACGTAGTTGGGGTTGCGACCGATGGCGTCGTTGATCTTGGTGATCTCGTAGGCCCGGGCGTCAGCGAGCAGGCGGCGCTTTTCGGCTTCGGCTGAGGCGGCGTCCTTTTCGGCTTCGGCTAGGGCGATCTTCTGCTGCTGCTCGGTGTTGTAACGCTCTAGCTCGGCCTTTTGTTTTTCGACCTCCTGCTCGCGCTCTTTTTTGGCCTCAATGGCCTTGGTGATAAAGGGCGGCAGCGAGATGTCGCGGATCAACACGGCCTCGACTGCGACCCCCTTGGTGCCCAGATAATCTTTCAGACCTTCGAGCAGGGCGATCTGCAACGTCGCCTGGGTCTCCTCCAAAAAGAAGTCCTCGGCGCGTTTGATGCTCTTGCCCTGTTCGCGGATCTGCGAGCGCAACTTGGGGACGATGTGGACGGCGAGGACGTCGGTGATACTGCCGGTCTCTTTTAGGATGCTCGGCGTTTGGCTGGCGACGAGGCGGTACTGGACACTGACGTCAATCTTGGTCTGTAGCTGGTCTTGGCTGGGGACGTTGGAGGTTTCGGAGTGGGTCTTCTGGCGCACGTCGTATAAGTGCCATTGGTAGAGCGGGTTGACGATGTGAAAGCCCTCGGGGTAGTGCTTGGACTGGACTTCGCCAAAGAGAGTGGCGACGGCGACATGGCCGGCCGGGATGCTTTGGTAGAAGCGCGGGCCGATGAGGAATAGGACGAAGACGACGGCGATAATGCCGAGGACAGACTTAGGTAACTGGATCATGGGGGGCCTCCTTAGGGGCTGGGACATTTTCTCCTACCTTTGATAGGGTTGGGGAATTGATCGCCTAGAAGGTAAATCCTCCACCTGAAAATGTCCATTAAGTCTCCCGAGAATAGTATCCTCGGCCAAGAGCGGGCGGATGATCAAGCCCAGCGGATTGGCACTGCGATCATGCAGCCAGTCGCCAAAAGGCTTGAGGGCGATAAAACTACGATACCTTCCAGACAGGGGACGCAGGCATGTGTCCCATGTCAAGCCCAGCGGATTGGTATCTCTAAATTGCGGGCCAGTTCGTCCACTTGGTTGGCCAAGGTGGCTTCGAGGGCGATCCCGTGTTTTAGGTAGTCGGCGCGCCGTTGGTAGCTGCCTTCGCCCGGCCACTGCACGGTGCCCTGCTCGGGTGCCGCTTCTACCGATTTTATATGGGCCTTCAGATCGGCACTGCGGTTGTGCAGCCAATCGCCAAAGGGCTTGAGGGCGATAAAGCACTTGGTGGAACCGCCGGCCGAATCCGTTGGCCGCTCCTCAGTGCCCTGCTCAAAAGCGAGGAGGCCGCCGGCCAGGCCAGCCGTGAGCAGATCGACCATAAAAGCTAATCCCGAACCTTTGTGCTGACCCATGGGCAAAAAGCGCCATGATTGCAGCAGAACACTTGGATCCGTAGTGGGCCTGCCGCGCTCGTCGAGGCCCCAACCTTCGGGAACGCTGCGTCCGGCGGCCTCGGCCTGCCGCACGCGACTGATGGAGGATTGGGTCATGGCCAAGTCGAGGACGACAGGTTCGCCGTCGGTCGTGGGAATGCCAATGGCGAGGGGATTGTTGCCTAAGGAAGGGACGCGCGTGCCCCAGGCGGGAAAGTTGGCGAACGCGTTGGTGAAGGCCAAGCCGACCAGCCCGGCGCGGGCGGCCCGCAAAGCGTAGCTGTGTCCGCGCCCCCAATGTCCGACGTTGCGGACGACGCAGGCCCCCACGCCGAATTGCCGCGCCCGTTCGAGCGCCCAATCCATGCCCTGCGCCGAAGAGAAGCGGCCAATGCCGCCGCTGGCATCGATTAGCCGGGAGGCTGGGTACTCGACGATGGTTTCAAAGCGGGGATCGGGTGATAGAATTCCTTGGCGGATGTAATTGATCGTCGCGGGCAGCAGAGCGACGCCGTGGGTGTGGCCGCCGTGCAGGTCCACTTCCGCGCCGATTTGGGCTTCGACTGAGGCCACGTGCGGCGGCACATCTACGGCTGCGAGCGCGTCGAGGAAGAATTGTTCTAGGTCGGCGTGGATGATGCGCTTGGGCTGGCTCATAGTCATCGCCTTACGTCATTTGCCAGCCGCGTACCATATAGGCTTGCAACACGCCACTTTCGTCAGAATTGAAGAAGCCCGATCCGCCATCCGGCGAGAGGAAAGGATGGATGTGGGTGTCCTTCTGCCAGGACGATCCGGGGTTTGCGACCTTCCGCGCATTTGCGACCGCGCCTTCCTCTTCTTCGGGAAGGTCGAACAGCCAGACAGCGCCGCCCCCGTCTTTTGGACCCGCATCTGTGATCAAACGGGTCCCGTCTCGGTCTGTTGCGAAATGCCAGAAATCGGGCCCGTCAAAAGAGCGGGACAGATCGTTGCGCCATCCGCCCGGCGTGTTGATGCCTTCATCTCCGATGTGTGCTGCCGCCCTACCCGAGATGAGCTGTCTTTCGTCCGGTTCGTGCGTCGAGGTGCTGGTGATGGCAATGTCGCTTTTTCCCTGCCAACACTGATGCCCCTGACAGAATTCGTTCCCATCCCTGCCCCAGGGGAAGTCGCGCAGATCCGTGCCATCGTCCCGGATTAGGTGGATGTCCGCGCTCAGTCCGCTGACGAGCTTTTCCACCCTGCCATCGGCGGCAATGATATTCCCGTGATTTTCTTGGATCATGATGTCGTGGGAAGCCACGGGATTCGTTTGACGCGTGTACTGCGGGTGCATGTTGCACCAGGTGGGACCGTGAAGGACCAGCCGTACGGATGGCTCTTCGATCTCGAAGACGAGCAGCCCCCAGGTCGCTCCTGCGCTGTTGCCGTCCCCGAGGAATCCCGAGATGGCGATGCGCCGGCCATCGGAGGAAATCGTCGAAAGCGGATACGGTCGGCTCAACCTGAAGTTGGTCTCTGGAATCGCGTGATCTAGGACGTAGATGATCTCGCGTTCAGACCCATCCAACCCAACCCGCTTCAGCGTCAGTCGTCCGCCTCTCCCCAGCTCTGTTTCATTGACAAAGTAGTACAGGTAGTCGCCATCTGGTGAGATAGACGGCCCCGTCGTTCCAAGCTCGGTGGTGATCGGAGTCAGGCTGCAATTGTCTTCTAGGTTGCAAATTAGAAACTGGTGCTCGGGGTCCTTGGGATCTGAGCCGTGAGGGTGCGCTGAGCGGTGGAGGATCAGCCGCTGCGAATCGGGCGTGAAAATCTGCGCCTCCATATAGACGTGCGATGAGGGAATCGGCTCATCCGTGAGCTGAATGACTCTTAGATTGTCCCGCTCGGTCTCGGGGATGAGGTCAGGTCGGACTTTCATTGCTTTTTTTCCCTATTGACGGCGTGGCGCTCCGAGGAAGAAGGTAAATGTCTGCCGGACCGCATCAAGGTAAATAAAATTCCTCGCACCACAGCCAACCCAACCGTCAAGTCAGCTTCCCGTAGAGCGGTAGTGCCGCACGCCCACTTGCCAGATGCGCAGACAGATCACGAAAAAGAGCAGGCCCACGACAGGGGCTAACCATTGGAATAACGGGCCTGAACCCAAAGGGTCGGGGCGCTCCAAAATCCCCAGCGCCGGATAGTAGCTGACGCAGGCGAGGGGGATGACGTAGGTGAAAAAGCGGCGGAACCACGTGCGGTAAATTGCTAGTGGGTACTGGGCTGTCTCCACGCCGCCGTAGGTTACGGTATTGACGATTTCCAAGCTCTCGGTAGTCCAAAAAGCGAGTGTCGCTTGCAGCACTATGAGGCCGTAAAACAGGCAAGCGCCACCGAGGACGGTGAGCAAGGCGAGGAGCAGCTTGTCCGGCGTCCAGACTAGTTCTAGGGCATGTGCGGCCCACAGCAGGACGACCAAGCCTTGGGTGAGGCGGCCGATGCGCTTGAGGGTGAGTTCCTGTCCGGCCAATTGCAAGGCCGTGCTGCGGGGGCGCAGCAGCAGGCGGTCGAAGTCGCCGCTTTTGACCGTGGAGGCGAACAAGTCAAAGCCGCGCGAGAAGGCGTCGCACAGGGCAAAGGCGATATTGATTAGGCCGTAAAAGAAGGCCACTTCGGGCAGACTCCAAGTGTCGAGAGCGGCGAAGCGGTCGAAGAGCACCCAGATACCCAAGAATTCCAAGCCGGTCATCAGGCCGTGGCCCACGGACAGCATGGCAAAAGAGGCCCGGTACTGCATTTGGCTGCGGAAGGAGATATCGATATAGCGGCCGTACAGGCGCAGTCCATCGAGCACGGCTTCAGCCTCCTTGGACGACTAGGCGACGGGTGCCTCGGTATAGGAGGAAGCGGCCCAAGCTCACCAAGGCTAGCGTCCACGCGAGCTGATGTCCCACTACCGACCAGACTTGAGATGCGGGAATGTGCCCCATGTAGAGGCGGAAAGGGGTATCGGCCAAGCCGCGGAAAGGCATGAAATCGAGTATGGGTTGGAACGCGTCGGGAAACAGCGGCAAGGGGATCACCATGCCCGAAAAAACGTAGATGCATATCCCTAGCATTTGAATGGTACCCTCTCCGGCGATGGTCCATAATAAGGAGACGTTGACTAAGTTGGACAGGGCACCGCCTAGGAGGATAGCTCCCACTGTGGCCAAAGCCCAAGCCGCAGCCGCGGCCGGGGACGCGGGAGCTTGTAGGTCGAAGAAGAGGAAGGCTAGGCAAAACAACGGCAAGGAGCGCAGCAGGGCGGGGGCGATGCGATTGGCGAGGGCGCGGCTGTACCAAAAGGCGTACAAATCGACGGGCCGTACCAGCTCGTAGGCCACTGTGCCCGTGCGCACCATGGCGCGCACGTCGTCGTCGGGATTCCAAGGCAAGAGGGCGAACAGGGTCTGACCGAGCCAGACGTAGTTGACCACCTCGGCGTAAGTCATGGGCTGGTCTTGGGTCGCCGTGCGGTAGAACGCTTCGAAGATCATTACCCGAATGAGTCCCCAAAATAACTGCGTGCTCATGCCGGCTAGGGCCGCGGCCCGGTACTGCAGCAACATGCGGATGCGGGCGCTGAGGACGGACAGATAGGGCCGCATCAAGGACGATCCCGATAGAGTTGGGCGATGACTTCCTCAATGGGCGGGTTTTCGACAAAGAGGTCGCGCACCTCGTGGCGGGCGGTGATGCGGCTGATGAGGGCCGGGGCTGAAATGCGTTCGGGCGCAAAGCTGAGATGCACGCGAGGGCCGTCGCGCTGCACGACGCGAGCAGCTTCGTCTTCGATAGTCGCCGTGGGATCGACTAGATCGACGATGAGGCGGCGCTCGGACGAGACGCGGGCGCGCAGGTCGGCGAGGCTGCCGTCGGAGAGGATGGTGCCGTCGTCGATGACCATGACCCGGTCGCACAGGGCTTCGATATCGTCCATGTCGTGAGTGGTCAGAATGACGGTGGTGCCTTCTCGGCGGTTGAGTTCCTTGATGAAATCGCGCATCGCCAGTTTGGAAACCGCGTCGAGGCCAATGGTCGGTTCGTCCAAAAAGAGCAAGCCCGGGCCGTGAAGCAGGGCCGCCACTAGATCGCAGCGCATGCGCTGGCCCAAGCTGAGCTGGCGCACGGGCACGTCGAGAAAGGAATCGAGTTCCAGCATGGCGATGAGCGCGTCGCGGCGGCGGCGGTAGGCATCGGTGGGCACTTTGTAGATGTCGCGCAGCAGATCGAAGGATTCAATGGCCGGCAGATCCCACCACAACTGGGTGCGCTGGCCAAAGACCACGCCAATGCGGCTGACGTGGGCAATGCGGTCCTGCCAAGGGACGCGGCCTTGGACCTCGCAGCGCCCCGAATCGGGGACGACGATGCCGGAGAGGATTTTGACTGTAGTGGATTTGCCCGCCCCGTTTGGTCCGATATAGCCGACTAGTTCGCCGACTTCTAGCGAAAAAGAGATGCCGTCCAACGCCCGAATTGTGCGGTGCGAGCGCTGCACAATGCCCCGAAAGGCACCCCAAAGGCCGGGGCGGCGCTCGGCAATGCGGTAGGTTTTGACTAGGTTTTCAACGACGATTTGGGGCATGGATTTCCGGGAGCGCAGCTTTCCTTAGAACAGCAAACTCACCCCCAGCCGCATATTGAGAGGATTTCCCGGGGTGAAGTGGATCTCTGAAACAGGTTCCTCTTCGTCCCGCAGACGCGATTCAGTGTCGAATTGCGCCTCATTCCACATCGTGTCAAGCGCGTTCTCTACGCCCAAATTAAACCGCCAAGCCCCTCGCTGATAGGCACCGCTGAAATCGACTACAGTATAACCCTCGGCCGTGACACTGCCGTCCTCGTTGGCGGGCCGGTCGCCGATATGGCGGTAGCGCAAGCTGCCTTCCAAGCCATTGGGATGGCGCCAAGTCAAGCCACCAGTAGAGGTTTGGTTGGGGGCTAGCGGAATTTTATCGGCACCATCGGGTTCGTCCACTGCCTCACCTCGGGAAAAATTGAGGTCGGTATCAGCCCACAGCCAAGAGCACAGTTGGAGACGGGCTTCTAGATCCAGCCCCACCCGCCGAGTTTCCCCGCTGGCTTCGGTGGTGCCGGCATCGCCGACAAAGACGAATTCGCTCTCCAAGTCCATCCACCACAGAGCCGCCCCCAAACTCAACCGGTCGAACAAGCGGGTCCGCAGACCGGTTTCGGCTCCCACGGCCCGAGGTAGAGTCCCTTCTTCAAGGTGTCCCGGATCAATGTTCCACTCTGCTAACTCGGCGGCAACGTCGGCCTCGCTGCGCCCATCGCGCTGCATGGCCCGGCGAATTTGCGAGGCGCGGGCGTCGATGACATTGTTGCGGGCGTCGTTGGAGTGAAATCCGGTGCCAAAATTGGCAAAAAGGTCTAGAGAGTGGATGGGGCTGTACACTAGGGACGCTTTCGGGCTGAGTATGGAGGCTTGGGCAAAGCCCGAAGCGTGAGGTAGGTCGGCGGAGTGCCCTTCGAGATGGTCGTCGACATTGAAGGTGAAATAATCGCCGCGTAGCCCCAGCACCAGTTGCAGGTGCGGGGTGAGTACAATCTCCTCTTGGGTCCACAAAAACAGGTTGCGCTCCACCACATCGGCCTCGACCAGAGATGCGAGGCGTTGGCGGTCGGGGCTTTTCCATAAACTCACGGCTGCATTATCGGCACGCAGGCCGCCCCCCATCGTGGTATGGGCTAGATATGGGCCCCAGTAGTGGTGGAAGGTATAGGCACTATTGATCCCAGCGACCCGGCGGAGATCGGTCTGTTCGATGGTGTCGCCGCGCTCGGGATCCTCGAGGAAGAAGGTAAAATTGGAGAATAGTTTGAACTGGTAGTTGACCAAATACGCCTGTAGGTCGAAGGCGTGGGCGTCCGTCCCTTGGACGTGGAAGTTGACTTGGACATCTTGGCGGCCGGTGGTGCCACCCTCCAAATCATCAATGGATCCCCAGCGGTCGATGAGGCCCTGTTCTATTGCCCGTTGGGGAATCTGCCCAGAGGCGTCCCAAGCCGAACTGAACCCGCTGGTGGTCAGGGTGAGGGTGGATCGGTCGGAAAGACGAGTATGGTACTTGCCGAAGACATTGAGTCGCTCTAGGCCCTGAGGCTGCTTGACCGGGCCGTCGGTGTGGTAATACTTGCCAGCGAAATAGGCACTTTGCTCGGGACCGGCTAGCGGGATCTGGTAGAGCATGGTGTACTGGGCCGTATTGAAACCACCCCCTTCGAGGTGAATGGCATTGTTGTCGAGACGGTCGCGGGTGTGGTAGGCGATGGCTCCGGCGGTAGCCAGATTGCCGAATTCGGCGAAGTACGGCCCTTTCTTGACGTCTAAGCTCTCGACTACTTCGGGAATGAGGAAGTGCATGTCGGCGTAGCCTTGCCCATGGCCGTGGGAGACCATATTCACGGGTACCCCGTCCACCGAGATGGCCACATCGGTGCCGTGGTCGGCGTCAAAGCCGCGGAGAAAGATCTGTTCGGCTTTACCGCCGCCGGCGTGCTGGGCAATGATGAGTCCTGGCATCAGTTGCAACATCTGATGGGCCGTGCGATTGGGCCGGATGTGCAGGTCGAATTGGCGCACTGCCCGCGAGGAGGCCGCGGATAAGGCCCGTTCGCCATGAATCAGTATTTCGCCCATATGCAAGGGGCTGGGGGCCAGGGCGACGACCAAGCGAGCCTTCTCTTTAAGGGCCACCCGCACGGTATCGGTGAAGGTAGCATAACCGATCTGACTGATTTCCACTTGATAGGCACCCGAAGGCACGATAGGCAATATAAACTGACCGCTCATATCTGTGGAGGCCCCCAGCAAGGTACCCACGAGGCGAACAGTGGCCCCGACCAGCGGCTCGCCGGTAGTCTCGTCGGTTACCTCGCCACTTAGGCTGGCTTCCGTCTGGGCTGTTAGAGGGAGGGCGACCAACAAGGACGCCAAGATCGACATGTAAACCACCTTGCGCATAAATTATTGCTCCTTTGAAAATGAACGAAATGCCTTCAGAAGTATTAAAGCCCTATATTCATAATTCGTTAAAAAATACATATCAGTTCAAGTGGCTGCACATTGAGGACATGACTACAGGCGAAGTCTTCGCCCGCCTGTCGGAATCGAAGTGACAAGGGCAAAAAACCGAAAGGAGCAGCAGATGCGCGTAGCCATCGGAGGCATTTCCCACGAGAGCAGTACCTTCACGAACGTAGCCACCACGTTGGACAGTTTCCGGGAGCGCAGCTATCTCCACGGAGCGGCAATCGTCGAGCGCTTTACCGGGGTTAATACGCCCATCGGCGGTTTCATCGAAGGAGCCGAGGCGCACGGCTTTGAAGCAGTGCCGACGATGTTGGCCGAGGCTTTTCCCAGCGCCCCAACGCCCCGCCCCATTTTCGATCGGCTCGTGGGCGAGCTACTCGACGGCATCGAGGCGGCGGGAGCTATCGACGGGGTTTTATTGGAATTGCACGGAGCCATGGTCGCCGAGGGCATTGACGACGCCGAAGGACATATCCTCGCCGCAGTGCGCCATTTGGTCGGCCCAGATATGCCCATCGTCGGGCAACTGGACATCCACTCCAATGTCTCCCAAGGCATGATCGAAACCGCCGATGTCCTGATCGGGCGGGAGACCTATCCAGAGGTCGATATGGCACCGAGGGGCCGCGAGTGCGCCGATGTGCTAGTGCGCATAGTGCGGGAAGGCGTGCGGCCGACCATGGCCTTGCATCAACTGCCGCTAGTCTGGGGCATGAACCAAGTTACGGCCCATCCGCCTATGCGCCAGGCCATCGAATACCTGCACCGCATTGAGGCGCGGCCCGGCGTAATCTGCGGCTCCATAGCCACCTGCTTCCCGCTAGCCGACATCCCCGACATGGGCGCTTCCGTGTACGTAGCCACGGACAACGACCCCGCCTTAGCCCAATCCTGCGCCGACGAGTTGGCCGCTTGGCTCTGGGAGCGACGGGCCGATTGGCAGGCACCCATGCCCTCCACCGCAGAAGCACTGCAAGCGGCCGACAAGACGGGGCGCTACCCCGTAGTCTTAGCCGATCGCAACGACAATACCGGCGGCGGTTCACCCGGCGACAGCACTGGGCTGTTGCAGACTTTCTTAGCAGCCGACCTGCAAGACGCCTGCGTGCTGTACATCGTCGATCCCGCAGCCGTGGCCGCTTGCCACCAGGCGGGCGTCGGTGCAGTAATCGATTTAGAGGTGGGCGGCAAGGCGTCTCCGTTGCAAGGTGAGCCTTGCTCCATGCGGGCCGAGGTAGTGGCCTTGAGCGACGGCAGCTTTCGCTACGACGGCCCTATGTACGCCGGCCTAGACGGCACCATGGGCTCTTCAGCCCACATCCGCCAGGGCGGGGTACACGTGCTGTTGGTGAACAAGCGCGAGCAACCGTTTTGCACGGCGTTCTCCCGTACCTTGGGTTTGGACCCAAAGCAGATGCGCTATGTCGGCGTCAAGTCCGCAGCCCACTTCCGCGCTGGTTTTGAGCCGTGGGCCGGCCAGATCCAAGTGATCTCCGAACCGTCGGTACACGACCCAGCCGATGCCAAGCTGGCCTTTAAGCGGCTGGGCCGCAAACTGTATCCCTTTGACGACATTTAGCGATTGGAAGCGGTCGTGGATCTAGGCGTTTGGGCTGCGGTACAGGTCGGGCTTGCCCAGCACCAACCCCACTTGGTCGGCTCTACGGACAAGACGCGAGCCGCGGTGGCCGCGGTCTTGGGGCCGACGCCAGAGGGCTTGCAGTTGCTCTTTATCGAACGCGCCCAGCACCCGGACGATCCTTGGTCGGGGCACATCGCCTTTCCCGGCGGCCGCATTGAGGAGGACGATCCATCGCCGCGAGCCGCGGCCGAGCGCGAGACCTTGGAGGAGGTCGGGCTCGACCTGTCCACGGCTGAGTATTGGGGCCGAGTCGACGATTTGACCGGACATATGCTGCCAGTAGTGGTATCTGGCTTCGTCTATCGCTTGGCGACGCCAGCGGCCTTGGCCCTCAACCACGAGATCGAATCGGCCTTCTGGATAGGAGCCAAACAATTGCGCGATCCCGGTAAGCGGACCCAGTACCGGCTACGCCGTCACGACGAAGAGCAGGCATTTCCAGCACTCGACCTGTTGGGGCCGAACCGCCCGCTGTTGTGGGGAATAACCTTTCGCATTGTGCGCCAGTTGATCGCTTGGATGGAGCCAGACAAAGTATGACTTCCACGTATAAATCCCGCCGCATCTGGTTCTGCCAGACAGAATACGTAGCCCAGCATCCCGAGTCTCTGCAAAAGCTCAAGGACGCCGTCGGCCTGACGACGATTATGCCCGAAAGTCCAGTGTGCCATACCTCGGGATTCAGCGCCTCGGCGGAGTTGGCCCAGCGAGGGCCTTTTGAGGACTGGCGTCAGCGTCTCGACGCTTGGCCGCGCGGAGCGGAGGGCATCTACCCACCAGTGGCTGGGATTATCAGCGGCTTTGACGATGCGCCCTTGCAGCGCGTCATCGAAGCGTGCAAAAGCACGGGGATTGAGGTGTGGGGACACATCGGCTTGTGGAGCTACGGCGGCGAGGTCTATCCCGAATTTGCCATGCGCGACTTGGAGGGGCGGCCATTGGATCGGCGCTATCAGGAGTGGGGCATTGGCCTGTGTCCGAGCCGCAAGGAGGTCAACGAGTGGACGCGCGACTGCTTGGTCGAAGCGGTGCAGCGCTACGCTATCGACGGCTTTGACGTGGATCACGCCCGCTATCCGGCCCCGGCCAATGTGCACAGCCTGATGGCCTGCGGCTGTGCTAGCTGTGAGGAAGAAGCCGCTCGCTTGGGCTATGATTTCGCGGCTATGCGGCGCGGCGTACTGGCCCTGCGTCAGCGCTTACAGCAATTGACTATGGGCGACGTGCGAACCTTGGCTGCGGGACATCCAGGTCTGATGGATTTTCTGGGATTATTGGCCCAGGATGGAGCCGTGCTCGATTGGGTGCAGTTTCGCGCCCATATACTGGCCGAGCGCATGGGAGAATTTCGCGCCGCCGTCCAAGCAGCAGGGGGTCGCGATAAGGTCTTTGGCAGCGATGTATTTCCCGCTTCCACAGGACTGTTGGGCGGGCATTGGTACGGCAAGTGGGAAGAGGCGACGGATTTTCTCACGGGGGGGAGTTCGCACGGCGGCGTAGTGGGTTGGGCGACCGGGGTGACCAACTTGGCGCGGGAGTGGACTGCGGCTTTGTGCCGTCATGCTCAAGGGCTGGACGAACGCGAGGTATTGGCTCTGGTGTGGCGCATGTTCGGAGTGGAGGATCTAGACTTGCCGGAGACTGCGGCAAGAGTGGCGGAAGAGCCTTTGCCCATCGCCGCCCTGTACGAGCGAGAAGTGGCCCGCTTAAAAGCGCAGACTAGTGGGGCGGTGCCGCTGTATCCGCCCCTTTCAGCAGGAGCGGCCCCTGAGTTGGTACGAGCTTTGGGCGCGGCGGTGGCTGGGCACGGGTGCGACGGGTGCTTGTTTACGGTCAATGCCGAGGACGAGGAGCAGGTGCGGGTATTGGGGGAGGCTTTGGTGGAGGTGGGGTGATTTGGACATGTCTCTGTAGGCTTTGAATTCGTCGAAATAGCGCAGGTGCCCAACAGGGCTAAGGAGCGCAGCGACGTAGCGCAAACCGTGCTATTAGGCGGTGTGCGATTCTCCACAAAGAGCTATTGACTCATCTGTCCAAGCCACAATCTCTGAATATCGCTGCCGTGGTCGATACCACTTCTTGCCACAGTCTGCGTCCCAACTCGGCGCTCGCTTGGGTCGCGTCGCCTATAACACCTGTATCTGAATACTTCGTGAAATCGAGATGCGGATCGTTCCAATCCACTTCCCTTGAGCTCGTTGACGGAATCCTGTCAAGTCGGACTGTGGCTGGACGCCGATGTAGGGCGATTGAGGTCGTGAAGCTGTCGGCGTGTCCACCTAAGACACTTGGATCAGCTACACGGCACCAAATGTCATGGTATGGCAAAGGGGGAAGATAGGCCACGCATGAAGAGCGAAATTTCGCGTTGAACCTGTCTATTGCCTCCTTTAGTCGATGCTCGCCGCAGCCGCGCCAGACAACGATGGTATCGAAGCCTTGCTCTGCAAGTGATTCAAGGACGAAATAGACGCACTGTTCGTGCACCGAGTGCGGGATGTTGACGTAGCCTGAGCCGAAGCCCCGATGTTCGGGCGTGGGTCCAAATGGCATAGTCGGCAAAACCAAAGCCCGGACGTTATAACAGTGCGCCATACACTCTGCAGCTTCCAAGGCAACCGTCTCCGCAAACCAAGTGTCGAAATCCACCGCCAAATGTGGCCCCTGCTGCTCCGTGCATCCAGTGGGTACGATCGCCGAACATCCAGCGTCAATAAGGGACTTAATCTCCAGATATGTATAGTCAATGAATTTATGCGACTTCATGTTGGCTCGTCTGCATTCTTCCTATATGGACAACGGCATTTTCTTACGCTGCAACATCAATTCCACGTTAAGCTCTTCGAGTAACCCAAGCAACTCCAACTCCTCCCCCGACACGATGCGCTCGCACAGCACCGTCGCTTGTGCTAATTACTAATTTTGACAAAATTAGTAATTAATTGGTATTTCATCATCCTGAAGTAGCAACTCACGCCTTTTCACCACCGACCCTCACCAAATGGAAGTACGACTTCAACCATGAGAATGCCCAAAAACCCGAAGCCTTTCGACGAGTTGGTCTCGTCGTACGAACCGAATGATTTGGTCAGGCTGCTGGGGTCGGACATTGGCAGCCTGCCCAAGGACAGGTATCTGCATTGGGACCAGCTTCGTCACCTGCCCCCGCCGGAAGGGTTTACGAACCTTGACTGGTGGACTGCCGTCAAGCTCAAGCGCATGGTTTCGCGGCACGATCTGCCATTCAAGGACACTCGTGGCAGACCGTTCTCATTCAGCGACACGGAGAACCTGTACCCTCGGCTCCATCAGGTGGACCGAGACGCGAGCGGGAAAATCGAGGTCCCCCACGGCGACGCCGTCAACAGCGGCTCCCGCGAACGGTATCTGATGAGCTCTCTGATCGAAGAGGCGATCACGTCAAGCCAGCTAGAAGGTGCCGTCACGACCCGCCGGGTTGCCAAGGAGTTGCTGAGATCAGGCCGTCCACCACGCGACAACAGCGAACGGATGATCGTCAACAACTACTCGGGCATGGAGTTCCTACGCGAGAACATCGACGAAGAACTGACCGTCCCCATGCTCATGGACCTGCAAAGGACATTGACGGAAGGGACGCTCGACCCAGATGCAGTCGGGCGGCTCCGACGGCCGACCGACGTGGTCGCTGTGGTGGACCAGCGCGACGGCGAGGTCATCCACATGCCCCCGGACGCCAGTCAGCTCAGCGACCGCATCGAACTGCTCTTGGATTTTGCCAATGGACGCACCGAGGATGATCAATTCCTGCATCCGGTCGTCAAAGCCATCCTTCTCCACTTCATGGTCGGCTACGACCACCCGTTTGTAGATGGGAATGGACGGACTGCAAGAGCACTGTTCTACTGGTCTATGGCGAGATCGGGGTATTGGCTGACCGAGTTCCTCTCCATTTCAACGGTCATTCAGAAGGCACCCGCTCAATACGTTCGCGCGTACGTGTTTTCCGAAATCGACGACAACGACGTCACGTATTTCCTCGACTATAACCTCCGGGTGATCCTAGAATCGATCCGTCTCTTGCACACGTACTTGGCGCGCAAGACCAAAGAGACGAGCAAATTGGAGGCCGTGCTGCGCGGTTCTGATGCGGCCTTGGTGCTAAACCATCGCCAAGTGGCCCTGTTGGGGCACATGCTGAAGCACCCCGACGCCTCGTACACCATAGATGGGCACCGGCGATCCCACAACGTCACATACGAGACGGCACGCACTGACCTCCTTGCTCTCGACAAAATGGGATTAATCGTCAAGTACACGGGTAGGCGTAAATGGATATACAGGAGAAGCGATAACTTCGAAGATCGACTCAAGCGGGTCGTCGCGCCCTGACGAGTCGTAGCCCTTGCCGCCTCGGGCAAGTCCAGTAGCTGACACCAAATCCGCCTACCATACAAACACCGTCCCCAACAATTCATCAGGTGTATCCCGCAATGTATCATAAATGCGCTTGGCTTCGCTCACCGGGACGACGTCGCGGATTAAGGGCGCAATTTTCACCAAGCCTCGATCGACCAGACGACACAGATTTTGCAGGTCATCGCAATCAAAATGACTGTTTTGTTTTAGCTGGATCTCGCGTCCCTGACCAAGATTAAAGGTATAGGTCACTTTATCCCGTCCTGCGATGAATACCACCCTGCCGCGCTGGCGCACAGCACTGATAAGCTGATCCTCCATGCCCGGCACGCCAGCAAAGTCAATCACCGCATCGAACATCCCGTCAGCGACTTCTTTTTCCCAGCCATCCCCTGCAGCATTCACAACGGTTTCAGCCGCACCAATCTGCTCGGCAATCTCCAGCCGGTTGGCATTGATGTCGCAAAGCGTGACGCGCGCTCCCATGCTGCTAGCAATTTGGGCGGCGACCTGACCGATGATGCCAGCCCCCACGATCAATACCCGTTCTCCCATCTGCAACTCGGCGTTGCGGCAGGTGCGCATGGCGACACTGGTCATCCCGAAAAGCGCCGCCTCCTTGCGGTCAATCGAGTCGGGCAGCTTGATGAGCAAGCCATCTTCTGGCATCACGACGTACTCGGCATGGACGGCACTCATATACAGCACATCCCCAATCTGTAATTCGCAGACATCGGGCCCCACCTCAATCACCCGTCCCACATTTTGGTAACCGTTGCCGCCGGTGGGCAGTTGTTCATCTTTGGGAGCGTAGTTGCCGCCAATCAGTTGATTGCGTTCCGTGCCATTTGTTATACCGGAGTAGATCGTCTCGGTCTTGACTTCGTTGCCGGTTGGTCCCTCCGGCTCAGGCCAATCGTGGACGAGGACTTTCTGCCTGCTCTTATCAGGTAAGCCTTGAATACTCAACGTCCGCATTCCGCCCCTAAATCCTCCCCGCCAGCCACTGAATTCCCCGAATGAAATAATCCGAGGACGAGGGGTAAGTTCGGGAATTGGGTGAGGCTTTGGCAGGCGAGGAGTGAGTAGGAGACCTTCGCTGTTATGAACAGCAGTCTCCTGGATCGAACAGGTTCGGTCGTGTTGGCTTTAGTCGGATGGTTCTACGGTCAAATGACGGCAACGGCGCTCCGGGCCAGCTCGTCCCAGTCCGGTTCTACCGCAGGACGGTCGCTCCAAGCTATCGACATAGCGCCGTTCTCTACGACGACCGTACCTCGGCAGTCCAGTTCCTCCTCGGGAGGACGCGGCAGCACGCCCATGGCTTCAAAGACGGGATCGTTGCCAATGGATAGGATGACTTGGGGATCGCCGCCGTGTACCTCGACGCCGAAGCTTTCGGCCAGTTGGGCCTGCTTGACTTGGCCCGTGATGCCGATGCCCCGCTGTCGGACGATATCCGCGGCCTGTAGCGCCAAGTACGGTGCCGTATTGTAGGGTTGGCCGCCGATGGCTCCGATCCACTCGAGGGTCAGAACCGGCAGGTCGAGGGCGTCGCACAGCTTCTTCAGACCCATGATATCGTAGTCCTGCAGCGGCTCTTCGATCCACCGGTAATGATACTTCTCTAGGATGCGGCCGATCTTCACGGCCTCCTCGACCGTGTACGACTCGACGGCATCGTGAAAGAGCAGGATGTCATCGCCCAGCTTCTCCCGCAGCTTCCTAGCCATCTCCCCGTTGCCTTTCACTCCCCGGTACGAGTGATCCTTGCAGCCGATAAACCCCTCTTCTTCCACCCGTTGCACCGCGTGGGCAACCAAGTCGTCAATGGTCCGGCCGCCGACGTTGCAGTAGGCGGGGACGCTTTCGCGGCAGGCCCCGAGCAGCTTGTAGATCGGCAGGCGGGCGCTTCGACTCGCCAGATCCCACAACATTCGGTCGATGGTGTCGAGCAGCCCTCTGCCCGTGTACATGAACCGCTGGGCCATCCAGAAACGCTGCCAGATGTATTCCCGATCAAAGGCATCCACGCCGATAAGCATGTGGGCATACCGGGCCAGAAACGCCTTGGCCTCCCATTCCAGTTCCCGCGGATCGAAACCTGTGGCATAGTTGGCGTATGCATCCAAGTCTCCATCCGTCACGAGCCGGATCATCAAGCGATACGTTGGCTCGGGCTCTTCCCCGGTGAACGTAAATCCCTCGGGATCGACGGCACCGAATCCTTGGTCGTGGGTAAGCAGGCCGGAGATACCCGGCGGCACGGGGGCAATGCTTCCTCTGGCCCCGCAACTCTCCTGCCGCGTCGCGGGTTCGCCCTCCAACAGGTAACACTTAACATCTCGAATCTGCATAGGGCCTCAGATCTCAATCAGTTCCGTGGTGTGCTCGTTGACGGCACCCATGTCGATCTCCACACCCAGCCCCGGCGCAGCGGGAACCTCGATGTACCCATCGCATATCTGCAGCGGATTGTCGATGAACGGCGAAGAGGATGTGCCGTCGGCCACCTCCAGAAAGGGAGTATTCCGGATGGCACCCGCGAGATGCAGATGGGCGAAACCGTCGCATGTCCCTAAACCGTCCAGATGGCAGTAGGCCCCGAAGGCTTCGGCACAGCGAGCGGCCTTGAGCACATCCGTCATGCCGCCGGCCCGGGTTACACTGGTGCGAATGTGGTCGGCTGCTTGGGCTGCCATGACTTGGGCCGTTTCCATGGGACTGGACACGCCCGTGCTGGTCGGGGTATCTATCTCGGCGGCTAGCTGCCGGCCGCCGGACATGTCGTTGTCGGGCCGCGGCCGGTCAAAACAGAAAAAGTCCGCAGCGTCGAGCGCCCGGCCGATTCGTATCGCTTGATCGAGAATCCATCTCGCCCGGCCGTCGAGCAACAGGCATAAATCCGGTCCGACGGCTCTGCGCACGTCGCGTATGAGGTCAACGAGCGACTCTTCGTCCAAAAGGGCGTCGAATTTGTACCCCCGGAAACCTGCACCCTGCGCTTCCTGCGCTTCCTCGACGATCTCTTCCGCCGAGTTTCGCTCCGACCTCCTGCAGACCGGAATGCGATTGCGAAAGCCGTTGACGTGTCGGTGAACCGGCCGGCCGGCGATCCTAGCCGTGAGATCCCACAATGCGACGTCGATACAGGCGCGAAGATCGGCAGGTACGCTCCCGTCCGCCTCGTTGAACGCCAGCCATATCCGTTCGCGATTGACTGGATTCGCATCGATGAGGATGGAGGCCACCTCGGCTACGTCGGCCCCGGCAATCGTGGCCGCAACTCCGGTACAGCGACCTTCTAGGCCCGCATCGGTCAGAATGCGCAATAGACCAGCGGGCTGGTGTACAACTATTCGGGATATAATCATGGGCCTTTCAATGATGTAATCGAGATGCGTGCAGTATAGATCGGCGGGTGCGCGATGTCAACGATCTATGCGACCTGTTTCCGGGTCGGAGCATCAGCGCAAACTCTCAAACCGCCTCGTTTGTCTTGTAGAATGAACGCGCCATTCACGGTCATTGTAGGCATTGATTGTATCTTTTCTGTTGTTTCGGCAGACGAGTTTGCGGGTAACAGGGCGTCGGCAGCTCCGTTCCCATGAATTCCATCGATCACCAGCGAGGATTCACGTGTCGCCAGAACGTATCGCCGGGCAAAAATGTCGTCAATTATGCCGACCCAGAGCGGGTTTAATAATGAAACAGGGTTGACATGATCTCCTTATGGTTCGTTTCTACACTGAGCAATTCGACCGATGGCCCATGCTTCTAACGATCTCCACAACCCATCAACCCGCCACTGACTTGGGCTATCTCCTGCACAAGCACCCAGATCGCGCCCAAGCTCTTGAGCTGCCCTTTGGGACGGCGCACGTCTTCTATCCAGAAGCCTCGTCTGAGCGATGTACGGCCGCGTTGCTCCTCGACGTAGATCCCACCGCGCTCAAGCGGTGCTCGGGGTCTCCCGACTTCGCGCTGGCGTCTTATGTCAACGACCGTCCTTACGCGGCCACTTCCTTTACCAGCGTGGCCATTGCCCGAGTGTTTACCTCGGCCTTGAATGGACAGTGCCGAGAACGGGTCGAGCTAGTAGAAAAAGCCCTGCCGCTGCGAGTGGGCGTTAGCGCACTGCCCTGCCGGGGAGGCGAGGATTTGTTGCGCGGCCTCTTTGAGCCGTTGGAATATGCGGTGGAGGCTAGGGACTTCTTGCTCGACGAGCACTTTCCAGAGTGGGGGGACAGCCCCTATTACGAGGTGGAGCTGCAGTGCGTGCGGCCATTAAAAGAAGTGCTGGCGCATCTGTACGTGCTGATACCGGTGCTCGACGACGAAAAACACTACTACGTGGGTGAGGAAGAGATCGACAAGCTGATGCGGCGCGGTGGGGAATGGCTGGCTGGCCACCCACTGCGCGACCTAGTCGTCGAGCGCTACCTAAAGCACCAACGGGGTTTGAAGCAGGCCGCGCTGTCGCGGCTGTTGGTAGAGGAAGCAGGGGAGGCCGAAGATCACGCGGGCGAAGAGGCTCTTGAAGCGGAGTTGAGCTTGAATCAACAGCGGCTGGCCGCGGTGTTCGAGGAACTCAAGGCGAGCGGTGCCCGGCGGGTGCTGGACCTCGGCTGTGGGGAGGGACGGCTGCTGGCGCTGCTGGCGGCGGAAGTGCAGTTCACCGAAGTGGGGGGAATGGATGTATCGCCGCAAGTCTTGTCGCGTGCTCGTCGGCGATTAGAGAGGTTACCGCGCGGCGAACAGGTCGCAGTGTTTCAAGGCTCGCTGGCTTATCGCGACGCCCGGTTGAGCGGGTACGACGCAGCGGCGCTGGTGGAGGTCGTCGAGCATTTGGATCCGCCGCAGCTACGGGCCTGTGAGCGGGCCGTGTTCGAGTTTGCTCGCCCGGCTACGGTAGTGATAACGACTCCCAACGCCGAATACAATGCCCATTGGGACGCGCTGCCGGCCGGTGTATTTCGCCATCCCGACCACCGCTTTGAGTGGCGGCGCGCGGAATTTGGGGCGTGGGCCGAGGAGGTGGGGAAACGCTATGGATATGCCGTGCGCGTCGCGCCCGTCGGCCCGGAGGACCCCGCGCTAGGCGCGCCGACGCAGATGGCGATTTTCTCTGCGGGGGGTACTCGTGGCTGACGAAAAAGTTCGCCTCTCGATACCCGATCTCTCGCTGGTGGTGCTAATCGGCGTCTCTAGCTCAGGCAAATCGACCTTTGCCCGCGAGCACTTCCTTTCGACCGAAGTGCTGTCTGCGGACTTTTTTCGCGGCGTGGTCGCAGACGACGAAAACAGTCTAGAGGCCACGGACGATGCGTTTGCCGCTCTGCATTTTGTCGCTGCTCGCCGCTTGGCGCGGGGCCTGTTGACGGTGGTAGATGCGACCAATGTCCAGCCCGAGGCGCGCAAGCCGCTGGTGGCGCTGGCCAAGCGCTATCACGCCCAGTCGGTGGCCATCGTCTTCGATTTGCCTCGGGCGCTTTGCGAAGAGCGCGCAGCCACGCGCACAGATCGCGACTTGCCTCCTCACGTGATCCCTCGGCAACACAGTCAGCTACGCCGCGGCCTCAAGGGCCTCAAGCGCGAGGGCTTTCGCCGCACCTTTGCACTGCGCTCGCCCGCCGACGTGGCGCGGGTCGAAACGGTGCGGGAGAAGCTGTGGCCGGATCGTCGCGAGGAGTGCGGTCCGTTCGACATCATCGGCGATGTCCACGGATGTTGCGCCGAACTCGAAGCCCTGCTCGACCAGCTAGGGTATCGCATCGCAGGGGAAAAGGTGGAGCCGCCGCCGGGGCGCAAGGCCGTCTTTGTCGGCGATCTGGTGGATCGCGGTCCCGACGCTCCCGGCGTCCTCACACTAGTCATGCGCATGGTGGAGTCGGGCGCGGCCCTGTGCGTGCCGGGCAATCACGACGCGCGCTTGGTCCGAGCCTTACAGGGCAGAAAGGTCCAACGCACGCACGGCTTGGAGGAGACGCTGACCCAACTGGCTGGCGAGACGGCGGAGTTCAAGAAAAAAGTCGAAACCTTTCTCGGCGGCCTAGTCAGCCACTACGTCCTCGACGACGGTGCGCTGGTGGTAGCGCACGCTGGCATGAAGGAGGAGATGGCTGGCCGCGCCTCCGGGGCCGTGCGGGCGTTTGCTCTGTACGGGGATCCGACGGGCGAGGTGGACGAATTTGGCTTGCCGGTGCGCCGCGATTGGGCGGCTGAGTATCGGGGCCGCGCCCGCGTCGTCTATGGCCACACGCCTGTGGCGCAGCCCGAGTGGGTCAACAACGCGATCAACATCGACACTGGCTGCGTCTTTGGCGGCGCGCTGACGGCGCTGCGCTATCCCGAGCTGGAACTCGTATCCGTCCCGGCCAAGGCGCAGTACTCTGAGCCGGTCCATCCCTTGGCGGCACAACAGACGCGCGACGATGTGCTGGACTTAGCGGATGTGGCTGGGGGCCGGCGGGTGGAGACGCGATTGATGGGCCGAGTTTTCGTCCATGCGGAGCGGGCGGCCGCAGCGCTGGAAG
>MKWU01000300.1_pt1 | contig 94088 bp, 89 predicted proteins | sample 809101 | NCBI WGS metagenome assembly MKWU01 (sample SAMN05860141, study PRJNA318959) | sponge metagenome | host: Aplysina aerophoba | place: Slovenia: Piran, Adriatic Sea, Gulf of Piran | collected 2013-05-07
GGGATCCCAAGGAAAGAGGCACCTTCCGGTGATTTTCGCGTTCTCGGGGTTCGGTGGGGTGGAGGTGTAGCCCGCTCTTCTGTGACGAACTCCCGACTCGGGACACTAGGAGGGTGCTGAGCAATCCACCAGCGGCCTGCCAACCGCCCGCATAATCCCTGGGCCGGCGGGCGGCAGGCCCGAGTAATCGTCATTGTTCAGCACCCTCCTAGGCGAAGTGGTTGAGGCACTAGCCCCCAACCCGATGCCCGGTCGATCCGATGCCCTCGACAACGGATACGAACTCGCATGGTCCCCTGCGGCCGAGCAGCATCCGAGACTCACGGCGGTCCTCGAGCAGTTGGTGGTGACAATCCGCCAGGTCGAATGGTGATCGGGACTCCGGACCACGGACACTGATTGTCCGCTCCTGCGTAGGCAGGTGATCGGGCACGTCGGGAAGGCGAGGGCCCCACGTTGGCTCGTAGGTACCATCCGCGCCCGAACATGCACTCCGTTGCGAAGGGTGAGGGAATGCTGAAGAGGGGTCGGCCGCGAGTGTTCAGGGACCATCTTCGTGGCGATGGGTTCAGACGCTCGGCGGCACTGCCGGCAACCCTGCTTTTCTTGGTTGCCTGCGCCGGCAACACGGGCGCGCCCCCCGCCGGCTCGGGACATTCGTTCGGCATCGACGTTCAGGACACATGGTGGGAGGGGCACGTTTCAGGCTTCGTTGAGATACCCCCGGTCTCTGTGGACGCGCCACGCTGTGTCGCGCTGCTGGGCGAGATCCGACCCATGGCGATGCCTGGTGTCGTGTCGAGCGGGCTCCGGGTGCCGAGGATCGGTCTGGCAGCGGCACAAATACAACTCGACGAGGCGGCTCCCGGCGGTTGCGATGTCGGGTATCTCGACGAGGCGGGATACGGCCCGATCCGAGACGCCCGGGTGACCGTCGGCACCACGTACCCATTCTATCGTGTGTTCCGCCTACCTTCGGGAATAGCCACCCCGCGCCGGCCTCTGGTTGGATCCGTGGCTGATCCGCTCGACTCTGCGGGCCGCGTCGTGGAGAGCTTCGAACCGCTTCACCTCACCTCCCTCCCCTCCCCGGACCTCCTGCCGCCGGTTCCGATCACCGAACAGCACACAATGCGACCGGCCGGGTCCGGCTTCGCTTATCCGGACGGCGCGACACCTTGGGAGGGAACCATCTTTGGTTTGGTCGACACCCGGCGGGTCCCCGTCCCCCCACTCTTTACAACACGAGCTAGCGCCCGGTCCGGACGTTGCGTCCTTATCCTCGGGTGGCTTTGGCCAGGTGCAACACCGGTGGAGGGGAACCCCGCGAAGCCGAGATTCGGCCTTATCGCCGATGGACGCCTCCTGGGCAGCGGAGGGAAGCTCGAACGCTGCGACACGACCGCAGCGGCCTTCGCGGGATTCAGGCGCAACACGGAAGGCCCAACCACTGTGATCGCCGATGGCTACCCCTTCTATGAGCAGATCTTCATCCCAGAAACCATCCGCGGTGCTCCCGAAGCGATCACGGTCAGATACCCGTGGAGCGAGAACCAGTGGTTCCTGTTCGAACCGTCCGTGCTGCCACACCCACCGGACCCACCGGCAGGCACTTCAGACGCCGCGCGCCCTGTTCTGCTCCTTCCGGCAGGCGACCCCGCCATCTCCACGTTCACCAGCGGTTTCAGCTTTAGCAGGACGCAACCACCGGACACCGCGACCTCCATCGCCATCGTTGAATGGGAAGGCCTGGTCCGGGGTCTCACAACCATCCCGACCACCGCAGAACTCGGTTATACCCACCGCTGCCTGGCTGTGGTCGGCACCCTGGCAGTTTCCCGCTTCGAAGGCTTTGACCTCACCACGCCTCCACTAAGACCGGACGTAGGGCTGATGATCGACGGCCGACATGTCAACCCGTCGCCACCACAGTCCTGTGACACGTCCCGGCTCCAGAAGCTCGGCTACGTATGGCTAGAAGCGGCAGGCAATCCGGCAGGTAGCAACGATGGCTTCTATCAAACATTTGCCCTCACCGACCGCCAAGCAGGCAGCATCCAAGCCGTAACGGTCGGATCACCATGGTTCTCAGACGTCCGATTCTACGAACCGACCATCCTCGCCGCGATTCCAGCAGGCTGAAGGACACGCACCACCCGACAACGACCACCAACCACACCCCACCCGGTCTGTCTGGTTCACCGCTCACCTCCACGCCGGTTCGCGCCATCCTCCCGCGAACCCCTGACCGGGGTTCTGGCGCGACGCCCACCACGACGGACTTGCCGAACGACGACACCGGACGACCGGTGGACCATCCAACGGAACCCGTTCGAGACCGCCACGGCGGCACTGATCGTGGGATTGTTTCCTGAACTCGGAGCGTCGATCCAGGCGTTCCCGTCCGAGTGGAGTCCATCCTGGTGGCGAAACGCAGGGTAAGACCCTGGTCGTGGCAGACGGCTGCACGCCTCCACGGCTGCCGTGCAGAGACGCTCGCGAGAGTCCTCCAGCGGATAGGAAGTCCGCTGCCCGATAGGACCTACGCCTAGGTGTGCATTCTTGACATGAAGTTTCCATGTCTCCTTTCTTGCTGGCATCCATTCATGTTCACGTTGATCTGCTATTGTTTAGAGGAGTGACCGGAAGGGGTTTCGTTGGGGAAACCAGGATGAAGAACCGGAAGGTCGCAGTTCTCGGTGGTCGTCCTCCGCTCGACTCCGAGAATGTGGCCGGGGCCATCTTGGTCACGGCCAACCGGCAGCGCAGGCGTCAAAAGCGCGGCCGGTAACAAGCGGCTTGGCGGGCCGGGATGCTCCCATGTCGACAGTTGAGCCGACATACCACCCCCGGTCCGCCAGGCGCGCTCCTAGGAGCGTGGCAACAGCGATCACAGCCTTCCTCGCCACCCGAAGGGTCCATCCTGACTCCCTTTTTGTTACCGCACCGGGTCAGTGCCGGAGTCTCCGAGAATCTCACCGGACCATGTCGTTGGCTTACGTGGCTGTCCCTGGCGGCCGATGTCGGCGCGACGCCCAGCAACGTTGCGTAGATCCGCGTACACACCGGGCTAACCATGAGTCCCGTCTACGTAGTGATGGCGCCACGGTGTTTGAAGGCCGGCGACCGGATGGTCAAGAGCGGAGTTCACCCGAACGGTTCTGCGAGGCGGTACCCGACGCCGGATCGGATGAAGATGTAGGAGGGGTTGCGCGCGTCGTCCCCGAGTTTGTATCGAAGATTCTTGATGAACGAGCGGAGAAGGCGCTGGTCGGCTGGGCGGTCTTCGTTCCACACTCTCTGCAACAACTCGTCGTGGGTCACTACGCGTCCGGGGTGCCGGTCGAGTTCGAACAGCAGCTTGCACTCGGTCGGGGTGAGACGAACCGGGTTGCCAGCGACGGTCACGGCCCGTTCCAAGTGGTTGATGACAAGCTCACCGTACGCGTAGGGTTCGGTCCGGCTGTACAGTTGGGCGGCGGCTTGGCGGAGCGCGGCTCCGATCCGGGCGACCAACTCGGCCGGGGAGAACGGTTTTGCCACGTAGTCGGCAGCACCCAGTTCGAATGCACGGGCGATGTCCTGGCCTCCCCGTCGACCGGACAGCACAATGACAGGGAGGTGGGAGTTGGTCCGCTCGTGGCTCAGCAAATCGAACCCATCGCATCCGGGGAGGACCAGATTCAGAAGCACGAGTCGCAGGCTTTCTGAGTCGAGCAGATCGGTCACCTCAGCCGCATTGCCCGTGACCACCGACGCGTAACCTGCATCGGCAAGAGTGTTACGAACGTAGCGTAGGATTTGGGGATCGTCGTCGATGACCAGAATCCGGTCACGCGACCCATGTTCGGCATCTATAACTCCATCGACAGAGGCGGCCGGTTGACCGCTACCGGCTCCGTCGACAATGGGGATGGTGAACATGAACCGCGTCCCGTTCCCCTCCCCGTCGCTCTCTGCCCAGATACGGCCGCCGTGTGCTTCCACGATGCCACGGCAGATTGCTAGGCCGGCGACTTGGTGGTCTCTATCGGGGTCAATCCAGGAGAACTTGGTGAAAAGGCGCGGTAGGTGTTCGCCTGCGATCCCTCGTTCTTCGTCGGCAACCGAAACCACGACATGGGCATCGTGGGACCAGGCTGCCACTCGTATAGCGGACCACTCGCGGGAGTATTTTGATGCGTTGGAGAGCAAATTGTGAAGGACCTGCACGATCCGCTGGCCGTCCGCCGCGACTCGGGGCATGTTCGGCATCAAGTCCATCTCGACACTGTTGCGATAGCCGCCGCTTCGGAACGCGTTGCGCGCCTGGTCGATCAAAGCCGCTACATCGGTGGGTTCGGTATTGGCAGCGAGGGTTCCGGACTCGATGCGGGTCAGGTCCAGCAGGTGGTTGATCAGGTCCCGCATGTGGTCGGCCTGTTCTTCGATGATACGGAAGAACTGGCGTGTCTAGGCCGGGTCGAGCGGTGATGATGCACCTAGAAGGGTGTCAAGGTCGAGGTCTTCGCTTATCCGCAGGATCGCCTCGGTTAACCGAGACAGCCGGCTGCGCAGCACCGCGTTCTCCGCCCGCAGGCGTTCGCCGTCGCTCAAAGCCGCCCGCTAGCTCCTAAACGAGTCTTCGCCACACACCCGCCTCCGCCCGTGTAGCGAGACAGGGATACCCGTGCTAAGGCGCTCCCGGCTTCAAACATACGCGCACTCGTCTCCACGTGAATTGCCAGACGTTCGTGCACTACCACTCTAATTCATCATCCGAACCACGGTAACAGCAACACGATACGCCGAGACGCTCAAATCCTTGTTTCACCACTCCCCGGCCCTACAATGCAAAAAACACAGATTCCAAAGGAGAAAAAAGTTTTCTTCATGAATGTGCTCCCTATTCCCTTTGAGCCCTCACTTACCGAAAGGAGGGGCCATTGCTCTCTGGTGAATACACGCTCCCGATGGGCGACTGACCGGGCGCTACCCGTTGTGGGACAGCGCTGGTCCAGTGGGGGATGGGCACGGTCGCGGTCGTCGGATGTGCGGTTGATGCTTGGTTGGGCACGGTGCGATCACCAGCAACCCTGGCAAATAGGTCGGAACCTGCACCGGACCCGGGTTGTCTCACCCACCCTTCGGGACCATGGTGGGCTCAGGGGACTCCTTGCGAGTAGTCCCCATCACGGCGGGGCCCTGATGTCGGTGCCGGACTCGGTCCGAAGGCGCGGACAAGGCGACTCAATACTACGATTGATCGAGAGCGTTAAGCCGAGGGTTGTGGACCGATTCAGCAGACGCTGTTGCAGCTCTCCTTGATCATGTTGGTGGTTGTTGCTTCCTTGCCGGCAGTATTCCCGCCAGGGGTAGTGGACCCGTCGGTGGCGCAACAGTCCGCCACAGCGGTGCCGACTCCGCCGGTACCGCCCGCCATAGGGATCCGGATCGCGCCTGGGACCGTATCGGACCTGGTCCGAGCTGTCGGGCTGCCGCATATGGTTGTCGACATCGCCCGACGCGAGTCGGATTCTGATCGGGCGGTTGTACGCCTGAACCCGAACAGGTCCACAGATCATGGCATGTGGCAGATGAACGACCGCTGGTGGAGGACGGTAGGCGAGGACCCGGACCCGTACGATCCGGTTGACAACGCCGCCATGGCAGCCGCCGTCTACACCGAACAAGGACCTTGCGTGTGGGAGCCGTCGCGGAACCATTGGGAACCGGTGCACCGCTGCGACCATAGCGGAGGGGGCATCGTGAGATGAGTCGCCACGCTACTAACCGTCCCCCTCACAGAAAGTTGTACGGGTTCCTGGGGATGCTTGTACTCCCGGTGTTACTGGGCCTATTGCTGGTAGGGCCGGGTCCGACCACGGTCACATCTCCGGTAGGCACCACGGCTGGCTCGACCACCGCGGTTTCGGCGGTGCCTGCTACCCCCCCGACTGCCGCCATCACTCCTACCGATGCCGTGGCTGACTCGCTCCCAGCACCCCGTGATTGTACCCCTTCCCTTCCGAGGGGTTTCCGTGTGGCAGAGACCGACGCGCCGGCAGTCTCGGTGGAACTGTCGACCGCGGCATATCCTTGCGCTCGGGAGGTCGGACTCGTACCGGCGGATGACGTGCAGGCTGCAGCAACTCTGGCGTCAGCCGGGGTCGATGGGCCTCTGTTGCTGGTGGGGGACGGGATCACCGATCTGGTTGCGGCGGAGTTGGAACGGCTAGCCCCCGATACTCTGCTGATAGCCGGCCTGGGAGGGTATGACATGTCCGCCCTGTCAGGATACGAAGTGGAGTTCCTCGACATCGACGAGCAGGCCGTGCTCATTGCTTCACCCCTCGTCGTGCCCGACCACTTCTGGCTGATCACGCCCCCGGGGTCGAATCAGGGTTTGCAGGGCGAGCGGCCCATACCCCGAGAGACGTGGCTGGTTGACGGGGACACGGCGGTGGGTGCGGTGGCAGTCGCGGCAACCAATCTGGGAGCGGCGGTGGTTGTCGTCGAAGGTGACTTGCGAGCGCTTCCTGCCAAGACAAGGAGGTTGCTGGCACAATCTGAAGAGCTACGGCTGCTGTCCGACTTCGACGAGCAGGCGGCTTGGCAACTTGAAGTAGTGCGGCACGGTGCTGAAATACCGGGCGGTGGGCTGTTGATGTTCGAGGAGGCTTCCCCCCGGCGGCTGGTCGCCATCTATGGCCATCCCGAGACTTCGGCTCTAGGCGTTCTAGGAGAGCAGGATCCTCAAGGGGGTGTCGAGCGGCTCTCCGAGATAGCAGCCGGATACGGTGCCGACGCTCGACTGACGGAGGATGCAATTATTGAGTGGCTCGGCTACGGACGATCCTCGAAGGAGGCGGGCGCTGACCGCCTCGCAGCAGCTCTGACTCTTCTCACCATTGTGGCCGCGCGGCTGTGGAAACCCGAAATGGCGTTAACCGCGGTCGACGACTGGTTCCCTGTCCGGGCAGGTGGACATCAGCGTCTGGGTATGCAGCGGTTCTTCACCCAACTCCGCCTCTTCGTGGGCAACGGAGCGACGGTCAGGGATGTGGCTGAGTGGCTCACCCTCGAGTATGTGATCGCACAACATGAGCGGGTAGCCACGGCGAAACTCTCAACGACCGGTGACACGTTCCGGTTTCGGCGCGAGGCCGGCCGGCTGCGGTTTTTCTCAAAAGGTGAGCGGGTGGGGATGAACGACTCTAGGTTCAACGCTCTCGCGACTTTCCTCTTCGAGCTGGGGTGGTCCGGCTACCTCTATGAGAAGGATCATGAACTCAGCGACGAGGGAGAAGAGATGCGACTCGCAGGGGACCTCCCGCCGACGGGAGCCTTCGACACATCAGGCCCGGAGTACGAATGACGACCTTGAGGATTCTCATCCCGAGGGTCTTCGACGAGCCTTGGGATAGCGTAATCATTGCGACCTACGGTGCCGATCTCGAGTTCTTCGAGCGGGTCCTTCTCAGGCAACTGAGCAAAACTCGATACAGGGTGATCTTCTCAGATGGTCGGCAGGTCACGCGGTGGCTAGCCGAGTCACATGGTCGAACACAGCTTCGCCAGGTGAACAGGACCTACGTCCTAGCGCCTGTCCGGGCCAAGGGAGCAGCTCACGCCAAGATGATCATGCTGCTTAGCCAGGACCGGGGTCTGCTTGCTGTCGGGTCGGGCAACCTCAGCATGAACGGTTACGCGTCCCAAGGTGAGTGCTTCTCTAGATACAGCTGGTCAGAAGATGATCAGAGCCAGATGGGGGAGTTTCTCGCCGCCAGGAGCTTCATCGATCAGATATGCGAACAGACGCTGGTCGATCCGTTTGTTACCGACTTCGTCAGCCAGGTTTGGCAGGACGCACCGTGGCTGTACGGGAGGGTACAAGATGGCGATTCACGGGTACGCCACAACCTAGAGCGGACTCTTCTCGATCAGTTCGTGGATGCGATCGGCGGACGCACCGTGAACGAGCTCGTTGTGCACGCTCCCTTCTACGACCACAGGTGTCATGCACTCGCCGGACTTATCCGGCGAACCTCACCAAGGATGATCAAGATGCTCCTGCAGGAACGTCGCACCTCGGTCGACCCCGAACGACTTGCTGTGGTGCTGGCCGATTCAAGGGCGCGCATCGACGTCCGATCTGCCGACGCCGAGGACGCTGGTACCTTCTTGCACGCGAAGTTCCTGATCGCCCGCTGCGACGACGCTGCGATCTGTCTGCAGGGATCTCCCAACATTTCGTCGTCAGCTCTCATCCGCACTTACGCTGCCGGCAACATCGAACTAGTGAACCTCTTGGTGGGCGACCCGAGCGAATTCGATCACCTCACCTCCAGTCTCGACATGAGCCGGGCTCCAGTCAACGTAGCTCAACTCGGTCTGAGCATCGCGAGCGACGGCGATGATGATGAAACGCGGCTGCGACTTGCCGTGGAGCGGCTCACTTGGGTAACTCCGACACTGTCGGGCTACTTCGACCGAGAAGTGTGGGTCACGCCTCAACTGATCATCGCCGGCGAGCCAGTTGCCCAAGTCGAATGGGAGTTGGACGAGCCTTCCGGTGGCAAGACCAGATTCGCCGTGACGCTCGGAGAGAAGCCAGCCGATACGCTTAACCGAGTCGCTGTCGTGTGCTTTACCTTTGACAATGGCGAGGAGTCAACACCAACGTACCCGTACCATCGCAACACGCTGATGGCCCTCACTTCCGGTCAGGAGCGCACGAACCTACTAAAGCAAGCCGGCGACTTCGAACTCGACGACGAGGAACTCCAAGAGTTGCTCGCGCAGCTGGAGGAGGCGCTTGTTGTCGACGGCCGAAGCATCTGGCGGATGATCAAGAGGAAGGTGCCAGAGCCGAGCGACCACGAGGAGACCACTGCGTCGATGATCTACGAAGACCTGGACTGGGACGCGATCCAATCGCACCCCAAGCTGGCGCAGTACAGAAACTGGGATCAACCCTCATCAAACCCGACCGCCCTTGGGATACTCCTCACATCGATAGCCCAACGATTCGAAGCCGCCGGGAGCCCAGCCCACAGAGGAAAGTTGGACTCGGATAGAACTGTCTCACCCGCTGATCCGCTTGATGATCTCGCCCAGAGAATCGACGCCGAAGACGAAGAAGCCGCCGAGGAAGAAGAACGTGTACATAACCGCCGTCGAGCGACTACACGGTCACGGGCAAAACGGCAGTTCCACAGCTTCGTCCAGCGGTTCGTCAACGGCCTCACCGACGAAACCTTCGTACAGAACGTGGGGCCAAGTGTCATCGTTCCCAGCTACGTGATCTTCAACCACCTCTGCTGGAAACTCATCCAGATCGACCTCGCCAACCCCCTGCGGCTCACCCACGCGCAGACATCCCTCTGGAGGTTCTTCTGGGGAGACAAGAGGGAGTCCGGATACTTCGCAACCCTCAGCACCGGCGAACAGGAAGCCGCACTCGAGATCCTCGACCGCCACCACTCCGAGGCTGTTCTCCTCTGTTCAATATTCCAGGCCTTCAAACACACCCAGAACCAGCAAGCCGAACAGCCGACGATCGACGTTCGCGACGCATGGCGCACGATCCTCACTCACCCCCTCTTCCAACCTACCCCCAAAGCCGTCGACCAAGCCGCCACTCAGATCCAACACGAGTGCGAGTCAGGGCCGCATCTCATCAACACGCTGGACCGGCTAGCGGTCAGCGTCGCTAAGGCCGAACCCCGATCGACCATCAGTCGTATCCTCGGATGCCAGCTGGGACAAGTAGTCATCAGGAAGGGACGGGTGAACCGTGGACCACTCGGAGAGCGAGTAGAGGACATCTATACCATCGACAATCTGGACACTCGCATGACGCCCCATTCGGCATCCCGCTCTTTCTCAGCATTGGCCGCCCTCGACCCCGAAATCGGATACATCCGACTCGAAGACCGATCACACAACATCATCGCGTTCGCCGACTACCAGCGTGACACATTCCTATACGCCAACCGCGTGACCAACGACGACCAAGACCTTGACCCACCAGCCATCGAGACCCCTCCCTGGCGCGTTCCTCTCCAGACCCTGCACGAAATGGCCAGTACCAAAGTCGCTATCGCCTGAGATCAGAGCCCGGGCGCTCATCATGGCGTGGATCATCGTCCGGTGCGGGCTGACGTATTCATGAGGGTGGTAGAGGCCCAGCCGGTGGTCGGTCGGGATCATCCGCTGCGGGCATGGCATGTGGCGTTGAGAGGCTGTGAATTGTTCGACGAGGACAGCAGCGCCGCTGTTGATCATGTTGTGGACATGTTGTTGTGGGAGGATTCTGATCCTTGGCCGCATGAGACGATCAGTTGGGTTGTGCTGGCTGGTGTGGGGTTACTTTGTCCTGAACATTCTGGACGTGTGGTGGTTTGACCCGGCGGCCGATAACCGCCCATTACCTGCAACTAGGTCCGAGGTCTTACAGGCTCAGTCCGTGGCCGCGGTCGGGCGGGTCCGCTTCGGGTTGCTTGACCTCGATGTGGCCGCACCGCCACCCCTTCCGCGAGCACCGACAAGACGTGTAGGTGGGTGCCGCGGTGGCGCGGTGCCCGACGTCACGGTCGGCGGTGGCCACGCTGAGCCATCTGATCTGGTTTCCCAGCTGCATAACGCGCAGGATCTGACCCTGTCCCGGCTACAGAAATACCTCGAACCCCTCGGCGCGACGCTACGTATCCACGCTGTGTTCGACAAAGGGGGGAAGGAATACAGCATCCCCATCCGCGTCGGACGGCAGGCGTCCTAGAACCCGCAACGAGGCTCGCCAGCCCGACGGGTAGACCCCGAGCGGGAAGGTCTGCCGACCGGCCAGCAAACCCATGTCCCGTGTCCACACGCACCTTCTCCCACCCCTCCCCACGATTCCGTGGAGGACCACACGGGCGAGGACGGCAACACCGATAGGGCGGTGGCGGGGGAGTGATGGCATGTCCGTCGGGGAAGCGGTACTTGGAGGCAGGTTGGGTCACGCGGGACCTACATAACCCTACGTAGACAGGGAGGGGTTTAGAGCGTGCGCGGATAGCTAGAAGCGGTCGCCCCCACGGTTAGACGCAACCCGCTTCCCGCTCGAAAAAGCCCTGGTCATCGCCGTGGACTCGTCAACCCGCGCAGCCACTGTTCCCCCACACAAGGAGCTATCCGCGCATCCTCTTATCCGAGTCTAAGATCGTTCAGAGCCTTGACCAACTCAGCTCGTGTCTTGTCGGCACTCGTAAGAAAGTCGCGTAGCTCTTGGGGGGTTGGCCAGCCATGACCAGCCCAATATCCGGGAAGGCCCTCTGGGCCAACTGGATAGCGCTGATCGTGTATAAGTGCCTGAAGGTACTTTATTGCCTCTTCAATCTCCTCTAGATAACTACGGGCCCGCTCGCGATTCTGTTCGTGCACAGGCTTAAGTCGTCCGATAGCTCTCCCCGCTTCTGCTGACACCCTAGAACCCTCTTTGGTCTGATGAACTCTTCTTCTTATTCTACCGCAGACGTCTTGTGTATGGTAGCGGTTGGGTTCGTAGCTGACGAAGTTGCGGTCTCCAGGTCTGCGGGTGTATCCATTGGGCGGAGCCGCCGTCCGGGGCCTCGGCTCCCGCTCAGGCCCCGCCGCTTTTTGGCCCGCTGTCACCCCATTGCCGAGCCTTGGCTCGGCGTGGACTCCCAAGGCGCCATAGGTCCCACGGAACTGCTGGCAGATGCTGGCGGATGGGATCGGTCAGCTAAACGTGGCGGATCGCCCGGGCCGACAGCATTCGGGTCCTGCAGGCGTAGAACCCCGACTCCGACACCGTGAACACAATGGCACCCGACCTAGGTGGGGTGGCGCCTCACTTGTCATGGCCTGGAGCGCTTCAAAGTTATTGGGGGACACCATCTGGCCTCTCGGCAGTTCGTTGGCCCGTTTGGCACAGCCAGTTCTGCCTCCAACTCGGTGATCCACCGGCGGCAGATCAGTTCCTCCGTATCAGCAGAGGTGAGACCTGGCTGTCAAGGCACCTGTCGATCCTCTGCCCCGGGAGTCACCCAGAAATATCCAAGCAGAAGGTGAGATCTGGAAACCGCTCGAAGTAAGCGGGAGGCTCAGTCGGTACTAACGGCAGGATGGGCCGGTAAGGATGGGGGTCCCCTCTCGAGAACAATCACAAGGGAGAGGGAAACCCTTTGGGGCCCCCGCCCGGGCAATTCCCAGGCTACCTCGGCATGGCCCGACTAGCCGTTTCTGCAGGTACCGGGGCGGATGCCTGCAATACCCGGCCCCACCGAAACCCCCCGACTAGGCACAGCGCGAACTGCCCAGACGCGTGAACCCTGCAGAAATACCTGCAACACCTCACCGAAATCGGCCTTTACCCGGCAAGGTCGGGGCCGGTTGGCATACTCGAAGCCATGGGGCGCGTCGTCCGCTTCCCACTTGCAGTATCCCCCGATCCGGCTCCGGATCACCCGGTGCGACGCATTCCGTCCCTGGCCGGAGCGGTGGAGGATTTCTTCGCGGGGGCCGGGATCTCGCCGCCGAGACCCGCCGCACCTATCGCCCATGTGCGTCGCGATACCTCGCAGCGACCCACAACTGCTCACCCTCGAGGGTGTCATCCGGTGTTGGCGGCGCAGCACGGGCCTACCAGTAGATGGCGATGATCTCTGCGTCCAGGAACCGCACGGCGGTGCTACCGCGCGTGGAGGGCGGTATCGGAGCCTGGGATCCGTCTAAACCTGGATGGACAAGGCCCGCGCCTACCGCGGCCGCCGCTCGCAGGTGACAGGCCCTCTCGGAGGTCGTTGCCACCCCAAGTGCTGAGTCGACACGGCGAGTCGCCTCCGCGAGGACTGGGCGGCGGCCGTCAACCGTGTCGGTCCAGCCGGTGGGCTGCACCACGGCAGCGACCAAGTCGGCCACCTCAGCGGGGTCCGGTACTTGACCGTGAATTTCTGCCAGCATTGTGACGTAGCGTCGGAGCAGGGTGTCGTCCCCTTCCCCTGAGAGCGAGTGTGGTTGGTGCGATGCATCTACGGCGATCTCCATTGCATGGAGATCGCCGAGCTCTCCGATCTGCTGTCAAACACGGGGTGGATGTCGTGCGTCCAGCCCACCCACTCGGACCCATATCCACACACCTGGCCCTGGCATCAAAGATGAAGCCGCCACGTAACCCGTCGAGCAACGACCGAACAGAGCGGCAGCCGGACGCCAGTTCCGGATGACGCTCTGGCCAGGTGCGAGCGTCGCGACAACGAGCCATCAGTGGATTATCACCTACATCGACCCCTTGAACGGACGTGCGCGTGGTGTCACCGAGTGAGTCCGCTATCTATGTACTCGCCCCATGCCTCCATAACCGGTAGGCGTAGATCGAACAGGTCGGAGCGGGCGTACGCACCCTCAACGCCCCTAACTGTGTGAGCCAAGGCCTGCTCCGCCACCTCGCGGGGGACGCCGGTCTCAGAGCACCAGTCCCGAAAGCTCGACCGCAGTCCATGAACGGTTCCGATGTCCAGGCGCCGGAACGTAGCGGCGAGCACCCCGTGGCCGGCGGGTTTGCCACTTCTGCCAGGGAACAGCAACTCGCCGTCAGAATGCCGGTAGGCATCGGCAAGGACGCCGAGCGCGGATCTACTCAGCGGTACCCGATGTTCCCGGCCCGCTTTCATCCGCTCGGCGGGAACCGTCCATACCCCGCTTTGGCGGTCGATTTCCGATCTGGTAGCAAGCCTGACTTCGGTGGTTCTGGCAGCAGTGAGTGCCAGGAACTCGATGGCCAACCGAGTTGAGGTAGCTACACCTGACTCCCGGACTTTCTGCAAAGCGGCTGCTACATCAGAATGATGGAGAGCCCGGTGGTGGGTCGTCGCCTTGCTCCGCTTCGGTAGAACCGCGGTGAGAGCCGGCCCTGCAGCGTCGTCCGGCCGGTAGCCCTGCGCTACCGCCCACCGCATCACTTGGCTGATCCGCCGCCGTAGAACCTCCGCTTGTCGTGGCGCCGTGTGCCAGATCGGGGAGAGTACAGCTAGCACGTCTGCGGTGGTGATCACGTCGACTCGCCGGTGACCGAGTTTCGGATAGACATGGTGGCTGAACCCGTTACGCCATGCTGACTCTGTTCGGCTGCCCGGCTTCCAGCCGTCACGGTGCAGGGCGATCACCTTTTCGGTCGCCCGCGCGAAGGTAGGGATCCCGCCGCCTCGCGGGTCTCTGCCCGCTTCGATCTCGCGACGGTTCTTGAGCGCTCGCCGTCGGGCCTCGGCCAGCGTCACGGTCGGATAGGTGCCGAGCCCTAGGTAGGTCGGTTTCCCACCGATTACAACCCGTTGGGCCCACACTTTCGACAGTCGGCCGTTGCGGGTCCGCTTGACTCGGAATGTAAGACCGAAGCCACCGCGTCCGTCGCCGTAGGTTCCCGGTGTGGAAGTGGTCCTGCAGAAGGCTGCTGTGAGTGTTTTCGGCCGCCGCATGCTCACCTCGTAGGCTTTATCTAGTCGATACGATGTTACTTGTGATGTTACATTATCGGTGCAAATATGTGAAACAGAGCGGGCGCTTGTGTAACCGAGAAGCTTGGGAAGTTAGGTATGAAAGTCCTGGTAACTAGAGGTTTCAAGGCACGGTATGGGTTCTTATGAAACGACCGTGGGCGTTGACGGACTCGAACCGCCGACCTCTTCCTTGTAAGGGAAGCGCTCTCCCAGCTGAGCTAAACGCCCTGGGAGGGCCATTCTATAGAGTCCGGCGGGCCGGCAACCAGCCTGATGCGCTCCGTTCGGCTTATGCGGAGCGCACGGCTTCGGCAGGTGGGATGCGGGCTGCCCGGGTGGCGGGGTAGACACCGGCTAGGGCCCCGACCAGGAGAGCCACCAGGACGCTGCCCGCCAGCCCGGTCATGGGTACCGACAGGGTGAGGTCCCGGCTGATGGCGAAAGCCACGGTGATGGTGGCGCCCACCCCTACACCCAGCACTCCCCCGATGCCGGACAGGAGTATCGCCTCGCCCATGAACTGAAGGCGGACGTGGCGTTTGGTGGCTCCCAAAGCGCGCCGCAGGCCGATCTCCATGCGCCTCTCCAGGACCGACATCACCATGACGTTGGCGATGGCCACGCCCCCTACCAGCAGGGCGACGCTCCCCAGGCTGACCAGCAGGGTGGTGAGGGCCTCCTCCGCCTGGCGGCGGGCCACGAGTGCATCCGCCGGACGCACGACCGCCACCCGGTCGGGATTCTCAGGATTGACGGTCGCCGGGATCACCTCCAGCACACTGTCCACATGCCTGGGGTGGACCCGGGCGTAGAGGGCAGTCGGCTTGAGATCCTCCTCGAAGAGGTCTCGCGCCACCGGTTCGCCTATCAGTGCGGCCCGCTCGATGTCGGGGTGCAACGTCATCTCGGATAGGATGCCGATCACTTCGAACCACTCCCCACCGATATAGACGCGCCGGGAACCGGACAGGTCGTCGATGCCCAACCGTTCGGCCGCCAGCCTCCCGACCACCGCCACCGGAACGGTTGCAGACGCCTCGTCGAGGAATCTTCCGGCCAGCATGGGTGTGTTCAGCGCTCCGGGCAGGTTGGGGGGAACGGCGAGCACCGAGAGGCCGCCGGTCTCCAGGGGGGACACCAGGTCGTTGACCAGGACGTCCACGTCGAGGAGCGCGGTGGACGTGACGCGTTCCACCGGTCCGACCCGCGCGAGCATCGCAACCGACTCGGGAGGAAGTCCGTCCGCGTTGCCGAACACCCCCGTCGACGGGGTGATCCGGATGAGGTTGGTGCCCAACTGGTCGAGTTGGGCGAGCAGGGCGGCCCGGCCGGACGCCGAGATGCCCAGCACGGCGACTATGGCCGCGATGCCGAACGCGATACCGAGTGCGGTCAACACCGTGCGACCCAGGTGGTAGCGGAGGCCGGTGAGGCTGAGCGCCAAGGCGTCAGAGATGCGGAGACGGCTCCTCAAAGCGTGTCCTCCGCCACCACAAGCCCGTCCCGCATCATTACCCGTCTGGGGAAACAGGCAGCCACTTCGGGATCGTGGGTGATGGCGACGATGGTGGTGCCCTGGGCATTCAGACCGGTCAACAGTTCGGCTATCTCCCGGCTGGTGGCGCTGTCCAGGTTGCCGGTGGGCTCGTCGGCGAACACCACCGCAGGATCTCCCACCACCGCCCGGGCGATGGCCACCCGCTGCCGCTCGCCTCCCGACAGTTGCTCGGGCAGGTGATGCATCCGGTGACCCAGACCCACCCTGCGCAGCGCTGCCTCCGCCCTCTCCGTCCGGACCCGTCCCGGCACGCCCCGGTAGCGCAGCCCTTCGGCCACGTTGTCCCGGGCGGGGGTCCTCGGTAGCAGGAAGAACTCCTGGAACACGAAGCCGATCATCGTTGCCCTGATAGCGGACAGTGAGCGGTCGGGAAGATCGGTCAACTCTCGACCGGCCACCTTGACCGATCCCGACGTGGGCCGGTCCAGCCCACCCATGAGGTTCAAAAGGGTGGACTTGCCGGAACCGGATGGGCCCACCACTGCTACGAACTCGCCGGGCCGGACCGCGAGATCCACCCCGGCCAGGGCAGCGACGGGGGGAGGACCCGGATATACCTTGCTAACGCCGGAGAGTTCTAGCGAGGGAGCCTCCGAATCGGTGACGGGCGGTTCGGGCGGCATGGACGCTACTTGGGCACCCGGACCAGGTCACCGGGATCCAGGTCGCCCCGCACCTCGACCAGACCGTCGGCGTACATGCCGATGTCGACGCCGACCAGCGTGACCTGCCCACCCAGCTGGACCTCGAGCGCGTAACCACCTTCCGATAGGGCCACCAGGGCCTTGACCGGCACCGCGAGCACGCCCAGGGCTTGGTCAGTCACGATCTCGACATCAACCGGGTAGCCGTGATACGGCGTCCCCAGGCTTGGATCGTCGAGATGGATCGTCACCTCGACGTAGTCGGACCCCCTACGATCCCCGGCTGGGGTGAACACCACCGATCCGATCTCCTGCACGGTTCCGGTGGTCGTCACGTCGTCGGGTAGCCGGACCGCTACCCCTCCCCCCACGGAGATGCGGTCTCTCCGGTCGACCGGGAACTCCATACGGACCTCCTGGACGTTTCCCGACACCTCGACGATCGGATCGCCGGGCCCCACCAGGGCACCGAGCTCCACCAGACTTCGGCCCACCCGGATCGGGCCCTCCACGTAGAAGACCCGGCCCAGCTCCACCGAGTCGGAACGGTCCAATCCGGCATCGGACCGCCAGTCTCGAATGAGGCGAACCGTGTCCTCGTCGAGGACCTGGTCGGGCCCGGACCGGAGTGAGTAGCCGAGGGCTTCGAGGTTGAGCTCCAGTTGCTCGACATCGGGACCTTCCATCGCCGATCCGTCCGGAGCCGGTCCAACCGGCCGCCACATGGGCCGCTCGCCGTAGAAGACGAGCACCGGACGTCCATCGATCTCCATGATGGAATCGCCCCGGGACAGCTCGGCGCCTTCGACCGGTACCCTGGTGACGATGCCTCCTGCCGCGGCGATAAAGTTGCGCGGGTCGGCGTAGCGGAGGGTGGCCGGGAAGGTCTCCAACCGCTCCAAGTCGGTGCTGACCACCGCGGCGGTCCCGAGTTCCGGTTTCTCCATGATCGCCGCTTCCCCGCCGTCGCCGGCCAGACGGTCGACAGCCAGGAACCCGCCCACGGTGAGCACCGCGACCAGCACCAGGAACAGCGCCAACCAGCCCGCCCGCGGCATCAGTTGCCGCTCGGGAAGGAGATCAGCCCCGAGCACTCTTCCAGCGCCGCGTCGACGTCCGGATCGGACATGTCGAACGCCTCGGCGACCGGGAAGGGGGAACCGTTGCCGTCCCACCCGGGTGCCGGGTCGGGGAACTCCTCGACCCCGTTCTCGCGCATGCACGACGAGAACCTGCGCAGCGAGTCGATGACCACCGCTTGAAGTTCGGGATCGGCCCCGAGGTCGATAGCGGAAGCGGAGGTCAGGAAGGGCATGCACATGGCGAAAGCCACCGCGAACTCGGGAGATTCGGTATCGATCTGTTCCACAAGGTCCGAGGACAGGATCGCCCTGCCATCCGGATCGACGGGGATATCGGGTGCCTCGATCCCATGGTCGCGCAGGCATCCCGTGAACAGCAGCAGCGCGTCGGAGAAGAGCGGCCTTGCCGACGTGGACGGCGACTCGGACGGTTCGGTCTCCTCGAGCGACGCCACCGCTTCCACCTCCGGCTCGTCCGCTGCGGGCTCCGAACTGTCGTCGTCCCCGCACCCGGCGATCGCTACAACCAGGGCGAGGGCAGGGATCAGGCGCTTCATCAATTCTCCAACGGATTCCGACGAATCAACGTTAGTTACAGAGTCCGGGAAACGACACGTCGCAGCAGACGGTCCCATCCGGTAGACGCGCCTGACACCACCCGTTTCCTATCGTGCTCCGTGGTCAGAGCACGTCGTCGCGGTGTCGACCACCAGGTAGGCGTACTGTCCAGCCGTCGCAGTGCGGTCCCAGCAACGAATCGGCCTCCCGGGGACCCCACGAGCCGGCCGGGTAGCGGAAGGGGCGAGTCCGTTCCCGGAGGATCGGCGTGTAGAGGCGCCAGGCCTGCTCGACCTCGTCGGCTCTGACGAACAGGGTCCGGTCGCCCATCATCACGTCGTAGAGCAGGGTCTCGTAGGCGTCCGGGAGGTCGCCGAACGCCTCCTCGTATTCGAAGGCCAGCGGCATCGTCGCCAACCGGGGATGCTCGGACGGCACCTGAACGTCGAACAGCAGGTCGAAGCCCTCGTGGGGCTGGAGCCTCACGTAGAGGACATTGCCCTGGTGCCGGGCCCTCTGGAAGGACTCGAACAGCGGGACCGGGGGTTCCCGGAACGTCACCGCCACCTGGGTGAGTCGGGTGGCCAGCCGCTTGCCGGTGCGAAGGTAGAAGGGGACCCCCTGCCAACGCCAGCTGTCGATGAACACCCGCAGGGCGGCGTAGGTCTCGGTCGCGCTCCCGGCGGCTATCCCCGGCTCGTCGGTGTACCCGGTGAGCCGTCCACCTCTCCGGTTGCCGGCCGCGTACTGACCCAGCACGACGTCCTCGCTCCGGATGGGACGGATCGACTGCAGCACCTTGACCTTCTCGTCACGGATCGCTTCGGCCTCGAAGGAAACCGGAGGCTCCATCGCCACCAGGCTCAGCACCTGGGTGAGATGGTTCTGGACCATGTCCCGGAGCGCCCCGGACCGGTCGTAGTAGCCGGCCCGGTCGCCGATCCCCCCGTCCTCGGCCACCGTTATCTGGACGTGGTCGATACGGTCCCGGTTCCACACCGACTCGAACAGCGGGTTGGCGAACCGGAACACGAGGAGGTTCTGGACGGTCGCCTTGCCCAGGTAGTGGTCGATGCGGTAGATCTGCCGCTCGTCGAAACTCTCGTGGAGGATCCCGTTGAGCACGGCGGCCGACTCGAGGTCCGAACCGAAGGGCTTCTCCACCACCAGGCGGGTCCAGCCGGAACTCCTTCCCAGGCCGGAGGCTCCCAAGGACCTGACCGTGGGAGGGAAGGCCATCGGAGGCAGGGCCAGGTAGAAGATACGGTTTCCGGAAAGCCCCCGCTGGGCTTCGAGACGCTCTATCCGGTGCCGCAGGGCCTCGTAGGAGGCCGGAGCGCCGTCGCCGATGGTTTGGTAGTGGAGGACCTGGTCGCACCACTCTCCGGGCGTGCCGCAGCCATCAAGCCGCGCAGCACGCCCCACGGCAGATTCGATCGCGGCTCTGGAATGTGCTCTGAACTCCTGGTCGGTCAGCCTCGACCGGGCCACGCCAAGCAACTCGAACCGGTCGGACAGGCCGTACTGACCGACAAGGTGGTACAGGGCCGGGGCCAGCTTCTGGCGGTAGAGGTCTCCGGTGGCGCCGAACACCACCAGCAGGTGGCGGTCCACCGCGGAGGGACCCGCTGCCGGAAGCGACTCCATCAGCCCCTTACCGGTCCGCCGTGACACCCAAGAGGAGTTCCTCAACGGTTCCCAATGCCCCGAGCCGGTCTCCGGCCAGCCGGATCCTGAGTACCCGCCGATCCCGGCCGGACAGGGCCTGGAAGTCCCCGGCCGCCTGGCCCTCGATCAACTTCCCGAACGTGAACCCCGCCTCCGGCACGACCACGCCGGGAGAGGGATAGTCGACGATCTGGAGGAAGAGCCCATTGCCGCCGCCTCCCTTGTGGAGCTGTCCGGTGGAGTGCAGGAACCTGGGTCCGTAGCCGAGAGTCACGGCAGTGCGGGAGCGGTCACGGAGCCGAACAGCCATCCGATCCAGGGCCGGCCCGGCGGGCCCTGCCATTGGCAGGTAGGCGTGGATCCCTACATAGTCACCGGAGCGGAGCGTCGCGAACCACCGGCTGAGCCGGTCCCGCAGGGTTCTGGGGTCGTCGGTGGAAACTTCGTCGATCGTGCCCCCCAACCCCTCCGGCGACATCGCCTTCTTCGCCAGGTCCTTGGCGATCTGGACGTCGGGCTGGTCGAACGGGTTGATGCCGAGAACGGATCCGGCCGCCGCGACCGCCATCTCGCTGCGGAACAGCTCCGCTCCCAGGTCGTACAGATCGCCGAGGGTCACCCTGATTACAGGATGGCCGGCGGCTTGCAGCGTCTCCAGGGCGGCCGGCCGGCCCGCCGGGTCCTCTCCCACCACCGCCATGTGGACGAACAGGCGGTCGTCGGCGTAGACCCGGTGGCCTCCGAGCGGTTCACCGGCGACGGGCACGATTCCGGTGCCGTTCTTGCCGGTGCTCTCGGCGACGAGTTGTTCCACCCAGGCCCCGAATGCGGCTACCGACGGGGAACAGACATAGGTGAGCTTGTCCCGGCCTGCGAGTGCGGCCTCGCCGATGGCGGCGGCGAGCCGGAGAGCGGGGTTGTGGGAGGCCGGCACATCGGGGCCGCAGGCTTCTGCCATGGCGGCTGAGCGGGCGAGGAGTTGGCGGATGTCCATCCCGATCAGGGCAGCGGGAACCAGACCGAAAGCGGTGAGGGCCGAGTAGCGTCCCCCCACGTCGGGAGGCGTGGCGAAGATCCGCCGGAAGTCCCGCTCGCGTGCCAGCGCCTCCAGGCCGGATCCCGGATCGGTGAGCGCCACGAAACGACTTCCCGGATCGTCGGACACCGCCGAGACCTGATCCCAGAAGTATCGGAAGAGGGACAGGGTCTCGATGGTGCCACCCGACTTGGATGCGATCACGAACAGCGCCCGCTCGAGATCGGTGCCCGCCCGGACGGCCCGCACCGCCTCAGGGTGGGTGCTGTCCAGCACCACCAGCTCGGGGTATCCCTCCGCGTTGCCGAAGGTTGCCTGGTACACCTCGGGGGCCAGGCTCGAACCACCCATGCCCAGGAGAACGACCCGGTCCGCGTCGTCGGGGACCCCCCCGGCGAATTCCTCGATCCCGTCCACCTGTCCGGTTTCCCGAGGGAGCCGGAGCCAGCCCAACCGGTTCGTCAACTCGGGTATCTCAGCGGCGGACCACAGCCGGTGATCCTTCGCCCACATGCGGGGCCCGTAGCGGTCCGCATCCCAAGACGCCAGCCGACCATTGACCCGCTCGGTCAAACCACCGAGCGCGAACGAGATCGCGGGGATTTCAGCTGCCATCCGTCTCGTGTCCGTAGCTCAACACTCCGACGTTAATCGGTTCCGGAAGCCGTCGGTACCCGCGCACTACCGGCACGCCATGCTAATTGCACCAGACCTCGAAGAGGACCCCCGGCCGAGAGAGTTTGTGCTCTCGAACGTGCGTTCGGCTAGGCTGGTCTCTGTGTCACGTTTTCGCTGGGTAACCACCGATACTCCGGGAGACCGGCCGGCTCTCTTCGACGCCGTGGTCGAACGAGCGGTCGGCCGCGGCGCGTACCTGGGCCTTGAGTTCCTGGTAGTGGAGTCCCGAAGCGTGATCAACCGGGTTCCGAAGCCGGGGGTGCTTCCCTTCGAATACACGATCAACGCCTACCGGGGATGCAGCCACGCCTGTACCTACTGCTTCGCCCGGCCGAGCCACGACTACCTGGGCCTCGACATCGCCGAGGACTTCGACACCAAGATCGTGGTGAAGATCAACGCCCCCGAGGTCGTTCGCCACGAGACGGCCCCTGCCCGTTGGGCGGGGCATCCGATCGCCATGGGGACCAACACCGACCCGTACCAGCCGGCCGAAGGCAAGTACAAGCTGACGCGGGGAGTCATCGAAGTGCTGATCGAACGGCGGAACCCCTTCTCGATCCTCACCAAGTCCCCCCTGGTGCTGCGTGATCTCGACCTGCTGCGGGAGGCGACCCGGGTGACCGACGTCACCGTGGACTTCTCTGTGGGCACCCTCGACACGGACGCGTGGTCCCGCTCCGAACCGGGCACCGCCCATCCCCGCAAGCGCCTCGACGCGGTCAGGCGACTCAACGAAAACGGGGTGCCCTCCGGGGTGCTGATGGCGCCGGTCCTCCCCGGCATCTCGGACCGCCCTGGCCAGATCGAAGCGGTCGTGAAGGAAGCGTCCGAGGCCGGAGCCCGGTTCATCGCCGGTACCTACCTACACCTACGGGGACCCCTCAAGCACCATTACTTCCGCTGGATCGAGGCGGAGTACCCGCACCTCACCAGGTACTACCGGCACGAGTACGGCCGTCGATCCTACGCCTCGGCGGCCATGCGCAAACGACTCGGCGGGATGATCCGGCGCATGGTCGATGTGCACGGCGGCCCGGTGAGGCAACGGAACTCCAGGAACTCCGACCGAACTCAGCCCGACTCTGGTGGTCAACTCGTCCTGCCTCTTTGAAACGTACCCCTAGCGGTATCCTGGGATTGTAGTAGTTGATAGAGTATGGTTAGCATTGAATCCATTCTCGAAGCTATGCGCGAGAATCCCGGCGGCGTCCGATTCAAAGAACTCGCAACGGTATGCGACGAGTACTTCGGCTGGCAAGAGGCAGCCATCGCATCGATCGCGTGCCCTGGCCGGGCAACCCACGTGTGAACATCCAGAAGGACCAGGGCATGGCGAAGACCTACCAGGTGCGCCAGGTCCTGAAGGCAATAGGAAGGTTGCACGAAGATGAACACTGATCGGTACAGCTACCGGGTTAGCTGGTCACCCGAGGACCGAGAGCACGTAGGTCTGTGCAGGGAATTCCCGTCCTTGAGCTGGCTGGCAGACACGGCTGAAGGAGCATCCAAGGGGATCAGGCAACTGGTACGCGAGGTGGTCACCGACCTGCGGGCTTGCGGGGAGGAGATTCCGGCGCCGCTGCTTGACCCGGCGCCCGGCCGGTAAGCAACCGGGTTATGTCTTGGCGGGGACGTAGGTCACACGCAACGTGTGTACACCGCTCCTCTCCGATCCATGGCAGCGGGTGGGTCGGACTTGGCTGGGAAGTCAGGGTCCTGCCCCGACGGATCGCCGGGGCAGGACCTCTAGATCTCGTCTCAGCCGACTACCGGGACCTTCCCCAGCGCCTCGCTGATGGCCTCGGACGGGTACTCGTAGTCGAACAGTTCGCCTGCCAGGAAGGTGTCGTAGGCGGCCATGTCGAAGTGGCCGTGACCGCACAGCGCGATCAGCACCACCTTCTCCTCCCCCGACTCGCGACACTCGTCGGCTTCGCGGATGGCCGCCGCGATGGCGTGGGTGGGTTCGGGGGCGGGAATGATCCCCTCGGAGCGGGCGAACCGGATCGCCGCTTCGAAGCACTCCGTCTGGCCGATCGCCACCGCCTCCATCAGCCCGGTCTCGCAGAGGTGTGACACCAGCGGTGACATCCCGTGGTAGCGCAGCCCGCCGGCGTGGATCGGGTCCGGGACGAACGAGTGGCCGAGGGTGTGCATCTTGATCAGGGGGGTCATCCCGATCGTGTCACCGAAGTCGTAGCGGTACTCGCCCTTGGTGAGCGACGGGCAGGCCGCCGGCTCCACCGCCCGGATCGTCGGGTTGATGTTGCCGGCCAGCTTCTCGCGGATGAACGGGAAGGACAGCCCAGAGAAGTTGGAACCGCCGCCGGTACAGCCGATGATGATGTCGGGGGTCTCCCCCACCTTGGCCAGTTGGGCGGCCGCCTCCTGGCCGATCACCGTCTGGTGCAGCAGCACGTGGTTGAGCACCGACCCCAGCGAGTAGTTGGTGTCGGCGTTGGTGGCCGCCACCTCGACGGCCTCGGAGATGGCGATGCCGAGGCTGCCGGGGCTGTCCGGGTCCTGTTCGAGGATGGCCCGGCCGGCGTTGGTCACCTCCGATGGGCTGGAGTGGATGGTGGCCCCCCAGGTGCGCATCATCGATCCCCGGTAGGGCTTCTGGTCGAAGGAGGCGGCCACCTGCCACACCTCGCATTCGAGCCCGAACATCTGGCAGGCCAGGGCCAGCGCGCTTCCCCACTGGCCGGCGCCTGTCTCGGTAGACAGCTTCCGGATCCCGGCCTTGGCGTTGTAGTAGGCCTGGGCGACCGCCGTGTTGGGCTTGTGGGATCCGGCCGGGCTGACGCCCTCGTACTTGTAGTAGATCCTGGCCGGCGTATCGAGCGTCCGCTCCAGGCGATGGGCCCGGTACATGGGGCTCGGCCGCCACAACCGGTAGATCTCCCGCACCTCCTCGGGGATCTCGATGTAGCTTTCCGGAGAAACCTCCTGGAGGATGAGATCCATCGGGAAGAGCGGTGCCAGGTCTTCGGGACCGACCGGCTCAAGAGTTCCAGGATGCAGCACCGGTGGGGGTGGGGACGGCAGGTCCGGGATGATGTTGTACCAATGGGTCGGGAGTTCCGACTCGTCAAGCAAGATCTTGGTCGGTGCAGTCATCGAGGCCCCTCCTCGGTCTTGGTGTCCGTCTCGTGCCACGAGAGCACGGTACACGGTTCGACTCGGTGTTGCCTACTTCGACCGGGCTGACTCAGGAGGGGTCTCCTGCCGTTGCCCTTACGAACTCTTCCTAGCAACACCGAGACCCCTCCTGACCACACCATACGCCGATCCATCGCGGCTAATCTGGTGCCCGGTGGGTGATGAGCCAGGGTCTTCCGAGCTCCATTCCCCGTCCAGGGGCTGTCACTACGAGCACCCAGATCACCGAAGAGAAAACCGAGAAATGGCCTCAACCGTCCGCCCCTCCGCCCCCGACCCGAAGGACTTCCTGGCAATCGACCGCCTCCTCAGTCCGGAGGAACGACTGCTGCGCGACACCGTTCGTCAATGGGTGAACGACCAGGTGTTCCCCCACATCGCCGACTGGTTCGAGGAGGGCATCCTCCCCAGAGAGCTCGCAACCGAACTCGGCAAGCTGGGCCTACTGGGCATGCATCTCGACGGCTACGGGTGTCCGGGCGCCTCGGCGGTCGACTACGGATTGTCGTGCCTGGAACTCGAGGCGGGGGACTCGGGGCTGCGCAGCATGGTGTCCGTTCAGGGCTCTCTCGCCATGTTCCCGATCCGGACCTTCGGCTCCGAGGAGCAGAAGCAGGAGTGGCTGCCGGCCATGGCCTCTGGCGAGGTGCTCGGATGTTTCGGGCTCACCGAGCCGGACTCGGGTTCGGATCCGGCCTCGATGCGTACCCGTGCCCGCCGGGACGGACCGGATTGGATCCTCAACGGGACGAAGACATGGATCTCGAACGGGTCGGTGGCCGAAGTGGCCATCATCTGGGCTAGGACCGACCGCGGGATCAGGGGGTTCATCGTGCCGACTGATACGCCCGGTTTCTCGGCTCACGACATAAAGCGCAAGCTGTCGCTGCGGGCTTCCCACACCTCCGAGTTGGTGCTCGACGATGTGCGGCTTCCCGACGAGGCCGTGCTACCGGGTGTGGCGTCGATGCGTGGACCCCTGTCGTGCCTCACCGAAGCCCGCTACGGCATCCTATGGGGATCGATCGGAGCCGCCCGCGCCTGCTACGAGGCGGCCCTCGACTACTCGGTCACCCGCCGGCAGTTCGGCAAGCCGATCGGCGCTTTCCAGTTGACCCAGCGGAAACTCGTGGACATGATGGTTTCCGTCAACCGGGGTGTCCTGCTCGCCTTGCACATCGGTCGCATGAAGGACGCCGGGGTGGCCGATACCCGCCACGTCTCGTTCGGCAAGTTCGACAACGTCCGGGCCGCCCTCGAAGTTGCCCGCGAAGCCCGGTCGATTCTCGGTGCGAACGGCATCACGCTCGAGTATCCCGTCATGCGGCACATGAACAACCTGGAATCGGTGTTCACCTACGAGGGAACCAACGAGATCCACACCCTCATCCTCGGCCAAGCTCTAACCGGCCTCGCCGCCTTCGAGTAGAGGGCACGCGAAGCGCGTTGTCACCTTGGACTCGTGAGTAGAAGATCGCTCGTCCAACCCTCGGAGCAATGACTGCATGACCGTCCTGATCGGTCTCATCTCGCCCGTGGTCATCGGCTTCGCGGACCACCTCGGAGCGAACATGGGCCGGAGGGGGCGGTTGATGGCTTCGATACTGGCCATCTACGTGTGCACCATGCTCTCGTCCGTCGCGCTGGCCCTGATCTGGGGAGGGCAGCCGACCATCGTCGACCTGTTCCTCGGCGCCGGGTCGGGCCTGGGAGCGAGCATCGCGCTGGTCAACCTGTACCGGGGATACGCCACCCGAGGGGTAGGGATCGTGGGGCCGGTGGCAGCCGTTACCGGAGCAGTGATCCCGATCGGAGTGGACGCAGTCCTCGAAGGCCTCCCTTCGGGAACCGTCGGGTCGGGCATGCTGGTGGGCGTAGCGGCGATCTGGCTGATCGGCCTCAAGAACCCGACCGGCGAATGGGACCGCCTCGCCGTACGCTACGGGTTCGTGGCTGGAGTCCTGTTCGGACTGACCGCCACGCTTCTCGGGCTGACCAGCGACAATTCCGGCCTGTGGCCGGTCGTTCCGGGGCGAATCGTCGCCGTCGGTACCCTGATCCTGCTCATCGTGGTTCGCGGGGACCGCGTCAAACCGTTGAAGGGCACCATTCCCCGCGCCGTGATCGTCGGGCTCACCGGAGCGGTCGGATTGGCAAGCTTCACCCTCGCCGCCCAGGTAAACCTGGCCATCGCCGGGCTCTTCTTCCAGATGGCCTACGGGGTCACCCTCGTGTTCCAGGTGATCTTCGAGGGCGAACGGGCCACCCGCCTCCAAGTTGTCGGATTCGGCCTGGTTGTCGTGGCCTTGGCGATGGTCATCCTCGGCTGAGGTTCACCCATGCGGCTGGCAGGAAGGCGAGCATGTTCCGATGCAGAGCGCCCAGCCTCGGTTTTGGCCGGACGTTTCCAAGTTCGGCAATTCCAGCGCAGCTAACCCCCGAGGATGAACCACTCGATCAACACGTCGTGGAGCACCCCTCCGAGACGGTCGGCGAGCGTAGAGGAGACTGCCCAGAACCAGGACGACTGCAGCGCCAGATATGCACCCGCGAGCGCCACCAAGGCGGCCAGAGGCGCAACCCTCCTTCGGAAAAGGAAGCGGAACAGCATTGATGTAGCCATACAGCAGGACGGTCCGGCCACCTGGTAATGCCTAGCCGCACTGCTGTTGTGACCGGATCCTATGTTTGACCTAGGGGAAGATTCCCAGCGACCGGTCCGACAGCCAGAAAGAACCCGGTGGAAGGCGATGCTGTGCAAGTGCGGAGTCCGAGGGGTCGGGCCGTGCTTCTTCGCAGATCGGTCCACCGCTCTGGGGCGAGGTTTCTCAGCATCGGCGCTGGCCGGGTCCCGTGGCAGCGCGGATGGGTTGTTGAAGGTCGCTCGTCGTGATGTGGTGGCCTTCTCGAATACTGCCCGTTGTGGAAGGATTCGAGTTCGTTGTTACTTGACGCGTCCAGTAGTCGTCTCTTAGGATCGGGTGAAGTTCTGATTGCTGGAAGAGCGCGAGGTTGGTGGTCTTGCGGCCGAGAGAGTCGCTTTCACATGTCTGACAACCGGCGTGCCTTGTCGGCTGGACCGCGACGGATCAGGCTCTCGCTTCCGGATTCGGGTGCCTCGGCTGTCGCTGATCTCTTGGATGATGATTGTCCTGATACGTGTTCCGCTTTATGGGACCTTCTTCCACTTCGTCTTAAGGCACACCATGATATATGGTCGGGGCACTTGATCCGCTGCCATCTGGAAGGTGATCCTTACGTCGACCCGGAGAACGTTCTCACCTATATTCCCGTACCGGGTGATGTTTTCTACTACCACAGATCGGCTCACTACTACCGAGGGACACCCTATGGCAGGCTGGTATCCGCAGAAATAGGCATCGTGTACGACCGGGACACGAGACCACAAGGCCCAAGAGGTCCCGAAGCTGTGAATCTCTTTGCCGAGATATCCTCAGGTCTCGAAGAACTGAGCAGGGCCTGCGAGGCGATGATCTACGAAGGCCAGAGAGAACTGGTCATCGAGAGGATGGACGATACTTGAGGAGGCTGCTCTTCGAACTGGAGGGAACGTCGGCAATAGCCGAGATGCACGACGACATCGTGCCCGACACGTGCGACGCCGTCTGGGAGATCCTCCCCGTGGAGGGGATGTCCATCCACGCCAACTGGGCAAGCCGCGAGATCATGCTGCATCTCCAAGGCGACAAGATTCTCAGGCTCCCTCCGGAGGGACCCCCTAGCCATGGAATAGTCGCACCTGGAGACATCGTCTATTTCTGGCGGGCACCTCAGATGTCCCGAGGAAAGCAACTAGCCTACAGTTCGGAGTTCGAGCGCGAACTCTCGGAGTTCGCCATTTTCTATGGTGATCCGTCCGGGGTAGGTCTAGCTGCCAGCGATCCGGCCCGTGGCGCCGATCCTACTCTTCAGGTCACGACCCTCTTTGCGACCTTCGTCAACCTCCCTGAGGAGTTCATGAACAAGTGTGAGGCGATCCGCCATGAGGGACTCAAACGGCTGGTCGTGAAGAGATACGAAGCATGACAGGCGCGATCGGATGACGAGCGTTCGGATAGTGCTCGGAGAGGTTGAAGCCATTGCCGAACTCGACGAGGCTGCCGCCCCGAAGACAACCGCTTGGCTGCAACAACTACTCCCGATAAACAATCAGGCGATCCACAGCATGGAGAACGGCAGGGAAGTGTACACCTTGCTTGATACTCAGGGTCCGATCCCGGAAGAGAACCAGACGATATATCAAGGTGTCGGGGATCTATTCGTCTACCACAAACCAGCGATCTTCGTGGAACCGGTTTGGCCACGACATGTTCGTGCTTTTCTCGTCATCGGGTTCATCTACGAGCGGGACAGCGCGATCAGGGGCATGAGCGGACCGCTAGCCACCAACATCGTCGGCAGGATCACCCAAGGCATGGATGCCCTGGCTCACGAAGCACCCCGCATGCGGAGGGAAGGCTTCGGAGCGATCTCATTCAGCGCGCTCTGACAGAGGCGGGCAACGTGCTGGATCTGGTCATCCGCGGCGGCCGGGTAGCCGATGGTTCCGGGGAACCGCTCTACAACGCGGACATCGGTATCGCAGGCGAGCGGATAGTCCGAGTCGGGAAGATCGCCCGCGACGAGGGTCGTAGCCTCATCGATGCGGACGGACTGATCGTGTCTCCCGGCTTCGTCGACGTGCACACCCACTCGGACATCACGATCCTGGTTGACCCGAGGGCCGAGAGCGCGGTCCGCCAGGGAGTGACAACCCAGGCATTCCCGAACTGTGGAATGGGCTTGGCTCCGGCCGTCGGCGAGGCGCTGGGGGACGTTGCCGAACGAGTGGGACGCTTCGGCATCGAGGTCGATTGGACGACGGTGGGTGACTACTTCGAGCGGGTCCGGTCCGCCGGCCCCGCCATCAATGTCATCCCCATGGTCGCCCAGGGCACGGTCCGGACGGCCGTCATGGGGTTCAGCCAGGCCCGACCCACCCCTGCTCAGCTTGAGACGATGAGGGAGCACGTGCGCGAAGCGATGCGGAGCGGAGCACGAGGAATGTGCTCGGGTCTCCGATACGTTCCCAGTGGATATGCAAGCCGAGATGAGTTGATCGAACTAGCCAGGATCGTGAGCGAATACGGCGGCGTGTACGCCAGCCACATCCGGAGCGAGGGTGACAACGGCGACTGGTTCGACGCCATCGACGAAGCGGTGGCCATCGGGCACGGTGCCGGGGTAAGGGTGCAGATCTCCCATCTGAAAGCACTCGGAGCCGATGTCTGGGGCAAGAGCCGGAAAGCGCTCTCGGCAATCGAGAAGGCGCGGGAACGGGGTGTCGACGTCCTGGGCGATCAGTACCCGTACGACGCGACGAGCAGTACCCTTTTCGTGCTGTTCCCCCAGTGGTGCCAGGAGGGCGGCGTCGAAGCCTTCCTGGAGAGAACGGCCGATGCCGCCATGAGGTCGAGAATCGAGAGTTCGTTCTCGAAGTCTCTGGGTCTGCGTGGAGGCGGAGGCAGGATGACCGTCTCGGAGTACGGCCCCGACCGATCGCTCGAGGGAAAGACCCTGGCGCACATCGCCGGCGAACACGGTGCCGAAGTGTTCGACACCGCAGTGGACATGCTCGAAAGGTCGAGCGGACAGGTGAGCATGGTCTTCCACACGCTCGAGCAGGACGACATCGAGACGCTGTTCGTGAACCCTTTCGTGATGGTGGCGAGCGACGGATCGGCTGTCGCTCCTCACGGCAAGCTGGCAGCCGACTACTACCCGCACCCACGAAACTACGGTTGCTTTCCCAAGGTGCTGGGGGACTTCGTCCGGACCAGGAATCTGCTACCGGTGGAGGCGGCGGTGCGAAAGATGACTTCCCTACCCGCCGAGCATTTCGGGTTGGAGCGGCGCGGCAGGATCAAACCCGGTTGGTATGCAGACGTGACCGTCTTCGATCCGGACTCCGTCGCGGATAGGGCGAGCTTTGAACACCCGAGGGAGTTCCCGGCCGGGATCCCCTACGTGATAGTGAACGGCCGGCCGGTCGTGGAGGAGGGCAGGCACACCGGGAACAGACGAGGAAAAGTCCTAGGAGGGTGCTGAACAATGACGATTGCTCGGGCATGCCGTCCTCCGACCGAGGAGAATGGCGGCGGTTGGCAGGCCGCTGGTGGATTGCTCAGCACCCTCCTAGTGTCCCGAGTCGGAAGTTCGTCACAGAAGAGCGGGCTACACCTCCACCCCACCGAACCCCGAGAACGCGAAAACCGCCCGAAGGTGCCTCTTTCCTTGGGATCCCACCCCCGCCGCCACCTCCGAGGGTCACGGACGCGACCTCCTATCCCCTGTGCGGGCCGGTTCCGGACAGTATGAACCCTACCACGGTCCGCTCGACGTCGGAAACGAACCGTCGGTGTATACGGCTATCTACCATTGTGCAACGAGCCTGTGACAGATACAGCCTGCTCGTAGCGTTGGTCTGTTCCGGTTCGGCTCATCAAGCCCGGAACGCAAGCGAAACAGAGATACAGGACACTAGCCGCCGGGAGAGGTTAGCGGTTCCCTGATGGTCTCCTTCGGTGTTGGCATGGCCCCGGTCGAACCGCTCGACAAGATCGTGTCGGTCGCCAGGATGGCCGAAGAACTCGGCTTCGACAGCTTCGTGCATGCCGATCAGAGGTTCGCCGGCGAGAAGGACGTATTCGTGACCCTCGCCGCCGACGCGGTGGCCACCAGCCGGATCAACATAGGGCCTTGCGTAGCCGACCCGTACACCAGGATCCCCGCGATGATCGCGGTAGCGGTCGCGACCCTCGACGAGCTGTCAGAAGGCCGGGCCCTGCTGACCCTCGGAGCAGGCGGGTCTGGCTTCCCACAGATGCATCTCCGGCGGCGGCGCGTGAACCAGGCGCTGCGCGAGACCATCATCATGATCCGGTCGCTCTTCAGCGGGGAGACCGTCAACTTCGACGGCAGAATCTTCAAACTCTCGGACGCCCGCCTGAACATCGATGTGAGACCGGACATCCCGATACTCCTCGCCACCCGCAGTCCGAGAAACCTGGAGCTCGCCGGCGAGTTGGCGGACGGCGCGGTGATCGCCACCTACGTATCCAAGGAGCAACTCGAGTACGCAATCGAACGGGTCCGGCAAGGAGCCCGCAGAGCCGGGAGGAGCCTCGAGGACGTCCGGCTGGTGTCCTGGGTCTACACGTCGATCTCCGACGACGGCCGGCAAGCAGTCGAGAACGTCCGGCCCTTCGTGACCCAGGCCCTCATCAACACTTCTCCGGACACCTACACCACGATCCTCGACGGATTCGACGAAGGTCTGCCCGGCTTCCTCATCCGGTGCCGGGAGGCGGGAGGTGAAGGACTCGAGACCGCCTACCGGGACCGGGACTACCTGACGGACGAGGTCATCAAGCGGTTCTCGGTGGCCGGCACCGCAGATGACTGCATCAGGAAGATACGAGAGATCACGTCGATGGGGATCGACGAGATCTGGCTGAGGTGCTTCTCCGCACCACGGTCCGAGGGAGACCACGAGAAGGTGATCGTGCCGTTCGCGAAGCAGGTGTTGCCACACTTCCGAGTCGGCGCGTCCGCTCCCTGACTGCCGGTCACTCGGACGGGCGGATACTCATCGCATGCATCTCGAGCAGCTTCTCGCGTACTGCCTTCGCCGACGCGAAGAAATCGATACTGGTCCGCATCGACGGGTCCCGAACCCGCGGTAGGTTCACCGGCACCTCGGCCACGATGGTGCCCGGCCTCGGTGACATTATGAGAATCCGGTGGGATAGGAAGACGGCTTCTTCTATGTCGTGCGTCACCAGCATCGTTGTTGCGCCGAGATCCCTGATCATCGTCCCCAGTTCGTGCTGGAGTGCTTCCTTCGTGAGTTCGTCCACGCCGGTGAACGGCTCGTCCATCAAGACGATCGAAGGCTCGTGAACGAACGCTCGTGCGAGCGAGACGCGGCGCTGCATACCTCCCGAGAGTTCGATCGGGTAGGAATTCTCGAACCCCTCCATGCCGATCATCCTGATGAGATTGTCCACGTTGGCGGCCGATCCCCCGTCTTTGACGACCTCGAGCGGGAGCTTGATGTTGTCGTATACCGTCCTCCACGACATCAGGCTCGATTCTTGGAAGACGTACCCGACGACGAACCGGCCACCTGAGCGCTCGCGTTCGATCCTTCCCTCGGTGGGACTGTCCACGCCCGCTATCAGCCTGAGTAGGGTGCTCTTGCCACACCCGCTGGGCCCGACGATGGCGAGGGTCTCTCCCCGACGCACTTCGAAGGACACGTCGGTCACCGCGACCACTTCCTCGCCCTTGGCCGTCGGGTAGATCTTGCCGACCCCTTCCATCGTGACGACGTTCGCCGCCGTCATACGCGCTCGTACCAGGGCATCAGCCGGCGCCCGAGGAACACCACGCCTCCGTAGAGTGCCAGGCCGAGGAACGTGAGGATCACGAAGGCCCCGAAGGCTGCGGTGGTGTTGAACGTGTACTGGGAGTTGAGGATCAGGAATCCGAGCCCTTCGTTGGAGCTCACGAACTCCGCGACGATCGCTCCGACGAGAGCACCGGACACTGCGATCCGCAAGCCGTCGAAGAAATACGGGAGGGAGTTGGGAAGGCGGACCTTGTAGAAGGCTGTGAAGTTCCCCGCTCCAAGCGATTTGAGAAGGTAGATCAGGTTCCTGTCCGCAGCGGTCAGGCCCGTACTCACATTGATGACGATCGGGAAGAACGTCAGGATCACGATGAGTATGACCCTCGAAGTGTTGGTGAAGCCGAGCATCACGTAGAGAATCGGAGCGATAGCCACCTTGGGCAATACCTGGAGGGCAACCACGTAGGGCATCACGACCCGTCTGAGTAGGTCGGAAAGGGTGATCAATACCGCCAGCACGAATCCGAATGCCACGCCGATCGCGAACCCGGTGAGCGCCTCACGAAGTGTGACGAGAGTGTGGTCAACCCACCTCACGTCCCCGGTGAAATAGACCAGGAATACCTGCGAAGGGGGCGGAAACAGGAACCTCGGAATATCGAGGATATCAACCAGTACCTCCCAGAGCAGCAGTCCGAGCACGAAGGAGAGCAAGGACAGGCCGCGGCCTGTCAGTAACGACAGACCGCGGCCTACTTTCATGCTGCTTCCGACCAACCCCGGGATTCCTTACGGTTCCGCTACGAAGTCGTTCGTGTACAGGCTCGTCGGATCGAACTCCATCTCTATCTCGAACAGTTGTCGCAGGTCCGGGAGGGTACTGGCAATGAGATCCGGATCGAACCACCCGAGCGCCAGGGGATCCATGTTCGCAGCTTCCTCCGGATCGATCCCGTACTGAGCTTCCAGAGCCACCTTCCACTCGGCCAGAGTCTGGTCGAAGTCACGGCCGTCGTTGATAGTGATGAAGTCAGTGACGCATTCCTCCGCATTGACCGCACAGAAGTGCAACGCGCGAGTCGTGACCTCGGCGATCGCCCTGGCCACGTCGGGATGCTCGTCCAGGAGACGCTTCTGGATCACAACGCCGGTCATCGGCGATGCGATGCCGTACTCGGCAAAGAGGAAGGCCCCGACGGTGTCGCCCTGCTCCGGAGCGACGATCGAAAGGCTGGCAATCGCCCTGGCAAAGGCGACGATCGCATCGACCTGCCCTGTGAGCAACGCGGGATTCAGAGCCCCGAAGCCGATGTTCTGGATCGTGACGTCATCCTTGGAGATCCCCTGGGTATCGAGGAACACGTCGAGATACAGTGCCGACAGGCTTCCCTGCGGAACGGCGATCGTCTTCCCGAGGAGGTCCGCCGGAGTGCTGATCCCCTTTCCTTCCAGGAACATGAGAGCCACCGGATTGCGCATAGCGCCGGCCGAGATGGCAATCAGCGGGGGCGCATCCGGGTTGCGGTCGGCTATCAGCATCTCGTCGAGGATGCTGCCCTGGGTGTAGGCGAAGCCACTCCTGTCGGCTGCCACCGCCTGCACCGCCTGAGACGTCCCGTCTAGGGCGACGACTCTGATGTCGATGTTCTGCTCCTCGAAGAATCCCTGTGCCTGGGCGGCGTAGTCCTGGGGAGCGCTGCTCGTTACCCCCCCGACGTAGAGCGTGACCGTGACCGGTTCCATCGGTTCTTCGGGTTCAGTGGTGGTCGGCGCCGCAGTCGTGGAGGTGGTGGCAGCATCATCGTCAGCCATCGCCTCGGTAGTGGTGGGGGCTTCGGTAGGTGGAGGCGCCGCAGTTGTCGCCGGGGCTGCGGCAGTCGTCTCGGCCGGTTCGTCCGTCCCACAGGCAGATACCACCAGCAGCGCGGCAAGCAGGAGCGCTAGTGACGTTCGTTTCATGTCCCTTCCTTTCCTTGGGTTCATGAGGTCTGAGATCCGAGGTGTCCTAACCCGGCCAGGGTCTCATCGACCCCGGCGACTACTTCCTTGAGGTGTCGGGTCTCGACTTCGGACAGAGGTTCGTAAGGAAGCCGTACCATCGACGTTCCCGCATAGCTCCGCAGGGTCATTGCCGCCTTGATAGCCCTCGGCTGACCTAGGGCCCGCACCGAATCGAAGTACGGTGTCAGAGCCCGGTGTATGGCGTTAGCTTGTGCGTGATTGGATGTCGCTGCATGGGCAGCCATCGACGTGATCGCTTCGGGAAAGGCCCAGTAGTTGGTCGAGGTCAGACCGTCGACTCCGGCTGCCAGGCTGACCAGGGCGGAGAGATCCGAGGCGGCGAGAACCCTCAGGCTTCCAGAACCGGAGCGGGCCGCGCTGATGCTCACGAGGAGGTAGCCCATCGACGGGGTGCCCTGTTTGATCGACGTGTAGGAGCCGAGTTCCGCGAGACGGCCGACGAGACCGGGCTCGAGATCATGGCCGAATATCGGGTTGTTGTAGACGGCTAGGGAACCCTCCGCCCGTGCGGCCAAGAATTGGAAGTGGCGTAGAACGTCGGTGTCGGTCACTTCGGCCATGGACGGTGGGCCGACCATGACCTCGTCGGCTCCGGCTGCGAACAGCCGCTTCGCCAGCAGGAGAGTCGCTTGTGTGGACGGGTGGACGGCTCCGGCCATGATCTCGATCCGCGGTGCTAGCTCTCTGACCGCTGCTACGACGCGGACTCGCTCGGCATCCGTGAGACTCTGGAACTCTCCGTAGGCACCGGTGAGAAGGAATCGGGAGACACCGCCACTCACTGCTCGTTCAACGTTTGCCGCGACTGCACCGGCATCAAGCCGCCCGTCTTCCGTGAACAGGGTAGGAGCGATGGCGTAGAAAAGGCGGCTCATCTCTATCAACGCCCGACCGTTCGGGCCTCGCGGCACGATGCTGGTTTCGTTAACACTTGCTAGACGTCGCGATCATGCTGTTCTGCCCTTCCCTTTACGGTCTTAACGTTGACTCCATCGCCTCCTGTACGAATCCGGGTAACGAAGATCGTAAATGGCACGTCTCAGACCGGTCAAGTGATAATCCCGACTGTTCTCTGCAACGTTGCTTCGCTGCCGGCGCGGGAGAACGGTCATGGATTGAATAGACACCAGCCGGGAACCCCATACAGGGGGAGTCCCAGTGCCGTTTACAGCCAGGCATCCTGATAACCAGGTACAGCCCGTCACGCCCGATTGTCGGCACCTTCTCAGGTCGTCCGCAGCCAAACGACAGGTCGGAAAGGGCACGATCACTCCCCGGCACGACCCCACATGAACGGCGAGATCGTGCGCAAGGCCGTCATGCCGATTGGTGTGCCGCTCTCCTCGGTCTTCTGTGGCCTCGCCTTGGACCATACCGGGCAGCCCGGACCGAGGAGGAAGGCGAGAGATACCGGGAACCGGTGCTCGCAGGCCGCGTGAAGGACGGGACCATCACTGGAAAACGGTCAGCCGCCATAGTCTCTGCCCTGGAGGAGAGACTGCCCTGCGAGCACCATCCGCCAACAGGGCGGGGTTAGCCGGAGATCCGGGCCGTCCACCTCCTAGGAGGGTGCTGATTGCACAGACTCGCCGACAGTATCCTTAACCTTCACCGGACCAGCGGCCCGGGGTCACGAGAACGCGAAAAACGCCGGGCATGTCGCCTCCGGCGGGACCCACCCCCTGCCGCCGCCTCCTCGGCGCCGAAACGCGTCCCGCCAATCCCCCAACCGGGGGGTACGGTCGGCATGATCCCAGCCCGGCCCGGTCGGTACCGAAAACGGGCCGCTTGGTGCTTTGCGGTTACCCACCAGTATGCGACGGGCCTATGACAGAACCTCCCTCCTGTCATAACACCGGCACTCCAAGGGCAACCGAAACAATGATCCGGGATACCAGGCGCCCGCCTGTCCCAAAGCACTCATCCACCCCGCCGGCGGTTGGTCCAGTATGTCTTGCTGATGTGCAGTGCGACGCTGCGCGGGCTGGTGCGCCAGCACCGTAGCGGATCGAAGCCGTCGTGAGCCAGGCACATGTTGCACGAGACGCACGCCGTGGCGCCCGTTCGCCCGGCCTCCAGCTTGCGCACCAGATCGGGTTCGCGGATGAACGGGCGGGCCATCGCCAGGAAGTCCGCATCCCCGCCGGCAAGGACTTCGGTCATCGACTCGGTGGTGCGGACACCGCCTACGAGGATCACGGGCAGACCCGTGACCTGCTTCACGGCGCGGGCGAAGGGCCGGTAGTAGGCTTCGGCGCCGGCAGGTTTCCAGGCCCGCTGCACCACCAGGTTGCGCCAGGCCTGCGCCCCCTGCACCGCCACGTAGGGGCGGATGTTCTCGAGGTAGCTGCGCATCACGCCGTACGTGGTCTCGAAGCCATCGATGCCACGCCCCGCCAAGGTCCGAGCACGCTGCAGCGACTCCTCCCGCTTCAGCCCGCCGGGCACCGAGTCCTCGACGGAGAGGCGAGCCGTCACCGGATAGCCGTCACCGACCGCCTCCCGCACCGCGGCATAGACCTCGAACATGAAACGGCTCCGGCGCTCAGCATCGCCACCCCATTCATCGGTACGGGAATTGGCGTGCGGCGAGCAGAACTCCGAGATCAGGTATCCGTTGCCGCCGTGGATGTGGATGCCGTCGAACCCGGCGGCGGCCGCCCTCCCAGCCGCCTTCCCGAAGGCACGTACGAGGCCTTCAATGTCTGCCGAGGTCAGTTCTTCCGGTTGGACCCCGTACATGGCGTTGGGTACCGGCGACGGCGCCACCGGCCGGATACCCGCCAGCTTTGTCTGGCTGCCGCAATGCCCGAGCTGGGCGAATATCCGCCCCCCGGCTTGATGGACCGCGCCGGTGGCCCGCCGCAGCGGGGGAATCACCTTGTCGTGGTGGATGCCGGTCTGGTTGGCGCTCGCCTGCCCACGCGGGTCCACATACATGTGCCCGGTCAGGATCAGCCCGGCTCCCCCTTCGGCAAGCCGGCGGTACAACTCCACGTAGGACTCCGTCACGATGCCCTCCGGCGTGGCCATCGTCTCGGAGGTGGCCGCCCGCACCAGGCGGTTGGGCAGTTCGAGCGAACCGATCCGGCCCGGATGCAGGTACAGAGGACTCTTCATGTCGTGCCTCCCGTAGTCGGATGGTCGGGCCCGCGACCCGCTGTGCCCGGTAGCGGCGCAGGATCGGCACAACACCTGCAAGACACCGAGCACGGTAGGCCCCGTCCGTGGGGACGATATCAACTCTGGCCCGCTCGGATGGCGACACGTGCCGCGGTGACGGATCCCTACGCCCTGTGCGGCGTGGCGAGCACCCGGGACTCCCGTCCCGGGCCTGCTGGTCGCCTGGCACGGCGCCAACAGCACTGGCCACCCTGCGGACACGAGGACCAGCGGATCGATCTCCATCGAGCGGCGAACCCTGCCCAACCGATTCCTGGTACCGCCTCTTCCTCCCTACGCTTCGAAGGATGGCTGCGGACGACGGGAGCGCTTCCTGTGAAAACCAACGATTCAAAGGCGATTGTTTCTACTCGCCAGATCGTCAAGGATTTCGGGGAGGTGGAGGCTTTGAAAGGAGTCACTATCGACATCCCCCAAGGCGTCGTCTACGGGCTCTTGGGACCCAATGGCGCCGGAAAAACCACTCTTATCCGTATCCTTGCGACCTTGCTGAAACCGACTTCCGGGTCTGCGTATGTGGCGGGTATAGATGTCGAAGCCGATCCGGCCGCGGTTCGGGAGAAGATAGGGTTAGCGGGCCAATCGGCGGCGGTGGATAAGTTCCTCACCGGCAGGGAAACCCTAATAGTGACCGGACGTCTGTACAACCTAACGGCGCTAGAAGCTCGCCGGCGAGCTAATGTCATCCTGGAGAGAATCGACCTGAGCGAAGCCGCTGACCGAATTGTCAAGACCTATTCGGGAGGTATGAAACGCCGCCTCGACCTGGCTGCCTGCCTGGTTGGAGAACCCCAAGTGCTGTTTCTGGACGAACCCACAACAGGACTCGATCCCCGGAGCCGCTCGGAAGTATGGAAGATGATCAAGGAGTTGGTCGAGAAGGGAGCTACCTTACTCCTGACCACGCAATACTTGGACGAAGCCGACCAGCTGGCCGATCGGATAGGCGTGATAGACAACGGCTTGCTGATCAGCGAAGGCACTTCGGACGAGTTGAAGAAACGGGTGGGCCAGGATGTAATCGAATTGCAGGTCGGGAAGGAACATCAGTCCACAGCCGCTCGGCTCTTGGAACAGTTGGACGGCTACTCCCCCGCCTTGGATACAGCAACTAGCAAGCTCACCCTATCCACAGAGAGCGGACCGGCCACCCTCACCAGGATTGTAAGGCTATTGGACGAAGCGCACATCCCGCCGCTGGGAGTCTCCCTCCGCGAGCCCACGCTGGATGATGTGTTTCTGGCTTTGACGGGCGCCACCACCGCAACCGACACCGGAGACCCGGAGGAAAGAGCGGCAGGTTCTCGACGCCGAAGACGGCGGGGAGATGCCGCCCGAACTGGCGGCCTGCGGCGCCGAGGTCCCTCAACATGAAGACCATGGGCGCCACCGTCTCAACCCGAAACCAAGTCTTCACCCCGCCGGGAAGAATCCGGCGCGGGGTCATCCACACGGCGGTTATCACCAGACGCAATCTGCTGCGGATAGCCCGCTTGCCACAACTGCTGGTGATGAACATATTCCAACCGCTGATGTTCATCATCGTGTTCAACTACGTCTTCGGAGGGGCGATCGGTCAAGCCACCGGAGGTGATAACTACATCAACTGGTTCCTCCCGGGAATCCTGGTGCAGACCGCCCTCTTCGGTGCCACCGCGACTTCGGTGGGTATCACCGAAGATCTTACGGCCGGTGTCATCGACCGCTTCAGATCATTGCCCATGGCCCGTTCGGCTGTGCTGATGGGGCGTACCATCTCCGATATCTTCCGCAACGTGGTTGTGAACCTGCTGATGATCGGGCTGGGAACGCTGATGGGCTTCAGGATCGAGCAAAGTTGGGGTGAGGCCGTCCTTGCGATAGCACTGGCCCTTGGCTTCGGCTACTCCTTCTCATGGGTGATGGCCTGGGTAGGTCTGATCGCCAAGACTCCCGAAACCGCCATGACCGCAGGGTTCCTTCCTCTCTTTCCGCTGATGTTCGTCTCCTCGATCTTCGTCCCCACCGCCTCGATGCCCGACTGGCTGCAAGGATTCGCCGAGAACCAGCCACTCTCGGTGCTGGCAGACACCATACGGGGCTTGATGACCACAGGTCAGTACGACTCCGGGGACATCCTTCTGTCCCTGGCTTGGATAGCCGGCATCCTGGCCGTCTTCGTGCCGATGGCGGTCCGTACCTACCGCCGCACGGTCGCCTGAACCACCCACCCTCTGTCCGAATCCGACCGCCCGAAAGATCCGTGAGGCGCCACACTGCGGACACTGGAACAAGGTTCAGCCCGCGGCGACTTGGCAAGCCCCGCTGCGGCTGCGCAGTTGGGTAAGTCGGATCGTCGGGCCGTGGCCTGTCGGCTCCCGGCGCTCGTCGCACATCTCGAGGGCCCAACATCGAGCCGCCGATCGCTATCAACACCACCCGGAACTGCCGCCGGGCCGGGGTCAATGACGTTGGTGTCGGTGGCCGGCACCGGCGTATGCAGGTAGAACGCGGACACGTCTTCCACCCTGGTCGGTGGATCCAAACGGGACACATTCGTCAGTCGCCGGGTTCCACTACTACCGTCTACAAGCAGTGCCATGTCTCGGATCCGGACGCGGATTCCAGGTCTGGCCGGGAGCCTTGACTTCGATCGAACCGTGTCCGAAGGGCACGATCATTCCCGTCAAGTCCCGCCGCGGAGCGGAAGGAGCTCAATGTATGACGGCGATCAGTGAACCCCTTCAGAGTCGATCAGTGGGATTCCCCACACCAGTTGAAGGGCGGTCCGCTGCCTCCACCCGTCAGCGGAGACCGCTACCGTGTACGGTGAGCACCCTATGAGCAGAGTCCTCCCCAAACAAGGCCGCCCACCACCCACGTTTCCCCCTGGTCGCCGCTGTGCCACCGAAGACTGCACGGCGCGCCTATCCATCTACAACCCGACCGACCATTGCCACCTCCACTCCCCCCTCCGACACCCACCCAGACGGAGACGCTAGGGCTGGTGAGACCATCGGGCGGGTAGCCGCTGTGGGCGGCCGGTCGAGCGCCCAGCGGCAAGGTGCTCCGACGCCGAACTAGCGCATCTCGCGTCGTCCCGGTCGAACCGGCCCGGCCACACCAAGGACGAGCACAGACGCGACGCGACGCCTCCCCCTGCGAGGATCCTGAATCGGTCGGAACTCTCGGGTGGTTCACCCGGGAAGACACCAAAACACGGTAATGGGCTCGGGACCGCATGGACCCGTCGCGTGCTGCAAACCGAACCCGTTCTGTAGGACAGAACGGGATACGATGGTGACGTGTCTTCTCGAGCGTTGTCTGTACGGTTGGACGACGAAGCGTTACACGCTTTAGGCCAGTTGGAGGCGACGGGCTTGACCCGTTCCGAAGCCATCCGGGTGTCCCTGGTGGAGACAGCAGCACGACGACGAGACAAAGAGGCCCTCGCCGCCGAAGCGGCGGCGTTAGAAGCCGACGAAGAGGACCGGGTGGAGATGCTGGCAGTGGCCCGCATCATGGAGAGCCTGAGTGCGTCGAGGTGACGTCTTTGTGCTGCGGCTCCCCAAAGGGGTCGGTCACGAACAACAGGGCAAACGCTACGGTGTCGTCCTGCAAGCCGACCCGTTCCTGCCCCGTTCGGTCGTGTTGGTAGCGCCCACCTCGACGAGTGCCAAGCCAGCGTCGTTCCGGCCTGAAGTAGAGGTAGACGGGGCAACGACCCGGGTGGTTGTAGAACACGTCGGAGCCGTCGACGTGACCCGCCTCGGGCACCTCGCTGGACGTCTCACACCAGAAGAGCTATGGGGGGCAGACATGGCTCTGCAGATAGTGCTCGGTCTGCGGTGACCGTTGCCATCCCCTTTCCAAGTAAACGGGCCATCACAATATGCTGAGACCATGCCCCGATTCGAGGGAGCCCGGCAGACCGGACCGACCACAGGTTGGAGGCCCCGGCGCAAAGTCTACGTCCGGATCGCCGTCAGCAGCCGAGCAGCTGAGGCGAACCGCACATTCCGGTGTCCCCGGGTTGGTGGTCGAGTTCGCTGCGGTCGACGACGGACGCCCCGTTCGGGTTAGCGGAACAGCCCGGGTTGGGCGTGATCGCTGCGGTGGGTAGACCAGGCCGGTGTCCTCGGGGATCTGCTGGCCGTCTCCGCTGTCGGCGGCGGCCGCTACGGTCGGAGACATCCGGGTTGAGGGTAGGAACGAGCGACCCTGAACGGACCCAACGGCAGGTCGGCCGATCCGGATTCATGAATCCGTCAGGCGGAGACAGCCAATCCATCACATCAGCAGAGGTGACCTCATCGACGCGTTTGGAGTTGATAGCGGGCATCACGTAGGTGGCCAACGAGGATTGCCACTGCCCCTCGGAGGTGCCGCCCGGTTCCCCTTCCCTACACGAGAGCGATCACCGCTTCGGTGGCGGTCGCGAACGTGGGAACCCCTCCGGAACGCAACAGGGTCGGGTCGATTCCCTCAAGAGCTGCCTTTCGGTACTCGAACGCTTTCGCCCTTGCCTCGGCCAAACTCACAAACGGGTAGCGACCCAAACCAAGATCGCGTCGACGCCCGTTGACTGTTCCCCGCCATGTCGATGCCTTGGATCCGGTCGGCTGAACCCGCAGGATCAGCCCGTAGATGTCGCCGTACTTGCCCGGTGCGCTGACCGAACGCACCCATGCGGCTATTCGTTTTGGCAATTCCCTCTCCTCCGCCCCTCTGAGCGTCCCCCCTTAAGTCCCATACCGGAGTGAAACTACCCGCAACAGAGGAAAGTCAAGAAACCACGGATGGCTGCAAGAAGTGATTCATCCACCCTAAGGGGCATGAACGGAAAGGACTCTTGGCCTGGGACTATTGGTAGTCATGAAACGGCCGGCGACTGAAAGAGTTGTTGTGGGGTCTTCGCGACCACCCCTGACCAGGGACCCTAGCCAACAGCCAGGGGAGGACGTCACCTGCAGGGACACCACTACGTCACCTCCTCCCTACAGGGGGAGCCCACCCCTGCAGCGATGCCCGTGCGGGTTCCGCAACCGGTTCCTCCCCCCGGCTGTAGGCTGCTGCTAATGGGCGAACATCGGCTGAGAGCGACACCGCTGGCGGTCCTTGACAACCGGCCCCGACGGTGGCAAGGTGATCAGCGATGGCAACCCGCACTGAGACCCGTGAAGAGTTCGAGGCGCGGCTGCTCCGCCAGTCCGACGAAGCCGACGCAGGCGCATACGACCATATCTTCGCGAGGGGCCGCGACTACCTGATCAGCCAGCTACCGGACGGTTACGTATTCGACGACGACACAGGTCACATCGTCCGCACCGACCCGAACCTGCCCAATCATTTTTGTGTCGCAGCGAGAGTCGACGGGGTGCCTACAGGCCGAATGGCAAAGCTCACGGCTCTCTAGGGCCGGTTTCCGACCAACCGCCGATTCCCTTACAACCGCTGGGCGTGGTACATCACCTGTCACCGGGTCATACTCCCCGAGTACTTCGATCGGCAGCCCCAACGACGCGGATAGTCCCCTCCACGGACAGTCCAGGGTTCCCCCCCGTCGGGTAGTTATCCTCTCGTACTCGGTCGGGTCGTCGAGCGCACACAGGATGTCCCTCTCAGACAGACCGTGCTTGAACGCAGACTGCAAGAACTGGGGCATGAAGACGAAGGGTAGCGCCCGCCGACACTCCTAACCCGCGCACTCAGCACCCCATAACACGCGAAGGCCCCGTTGTGGGGTCTTCGCGACCACCCCTGACCAGGGGTAATAGTAGGGGTCCCAGGCGCCTGTCACCTCCTCAACCGGAATCTGTCACCTCCTCTTGCCAACTGAGAATTGAACGGCTTAGCCGGGCCTGGCCCTCGTCGCTCACTCGGATTCCCCCACCCGGACACCAATCGAGGCATTGGGCGTCGGCTGGACTTCGCTAAGGCACTAGCGACCACGTCACCTCCCGAACCTGGACTACGTCACCTCGGCTGTCCTTGACAACCTGCCCTGACGGTGGCAAGGTGAGCAGCAATGGTAACCCGCGCTGAGACCCGCGGAGAGTTCGAAGCTCGGATGCTCCGCGAGTCCGAGGCGGTCGACGCAGGCGCATACGACGACATCCGCGCGAGGGCACACGACTACCTGCTCAGTCAGATCCCGGACGGTTACATGTTGAAGGACGGCTACTTCGTCCGTACCGACCCGAACCTGCCCGATCATTTCTATATCGCGTCGATATCCGACGGGAAGCCTACAGGCCGAAGGGTGAAGGTCACAGCTCTCTAGAAGCCGGTTTCCGACCAACCGCCGACGTCTTTACAACGGCTGGGCGTGGTACACCACCAGATCGCCTGTCTCCGGGTCATACTCCCCGAATACTTCGATGGCAGCCCCAACGACGCGGTTAAGCCCTCCACGCGCAGTCCAGGGTTCCCTGTCGGGTAGTTATAGGCTCGTCATAGATCGGGTTGTCGAGCGCACGCTGGATATCTCTCTTAGACTGACCATGGCGGAACGCAGACCGCGAGAACTGGGGCACGAAAACGAAGGCTAGCGCCCCCCTGGCGGCGGTCACTGTCTGCCACCCCTGACCCGGGCACCCCCATAGACCAACCCCCTACCGCTCATCATTGACGGGAACGCACCCGTCGAACGAGACGCGTCCAGAACCAGCCACCAAAACCACCAGCACCCATAACCGGCTCTAAGACCCCTGAAACAGGCCAGAACCCCCACCAACACCCCTAACCCACGAACTCAACAGCCCACAACCCGCGAAGACCCGTTGTTGTGGGGTCTTCGCGACCACCCACACCCCGACCAGGGCCTATGGTAGGGGTCCCACGGGTCTGTCTCCTCCTCAACCGGAATCTGTCTCCTCTTCTCAGTCGCCGAGAATCGGTGTTTTCGTCCGGTGGATTGCACCCGCCCTGGCAGGGGCTCTGCCTCCCCCACTGTGAGTATCCACGGTGTGCCCCGGAAGGGGTGCCAGACTGGTGCCGGCGGCGGCATCGTGACTCAACTCCCCACTGACTGGTCATGTCCTGAATGAGATATGTCCGATGTTGGCCGCCGACACCTGTCCGCCCTTGGTGGTGTGACTCATCACAGTGTTGTCGCTGCGGTTTCCCCTTCCGGTGCGCTGATACACGACACGAAGAGAAGGAGCAGCACGCTCCGGCCTGATTGGCCCTCTAGCTGTCAGCCTCCACACGGGGGCTGCCGGGTGAGGGAGGGGTATGCTGGTGGTGATAGCCGCCGGGGGGCTGGTGCTTGTGGACAACAACAAGAGTCTGTTGGAAGGCTTTCTCCACGATTTGGAGCACGCAGCGCGGTTGGTGGATGGCCGCGGAGCGGACCGGTCCGATTCGGAGTTAAGCGTCTACCACGATGCTTTGGTGCAACGCTTCGAGGCTGTCCTATCGAGCGTCCACGCTGTGTTGGAAGAAGCACTCAGGGCACGGGGCTGCCCAGTGCGCATCGGCTCCAATTTCAACTCGGTTGTGCGCCGGGCGGCCGATGAGGGCCTGATCGGTCCCAGCGATCGGGACGACCTGGAAAACTGGGTTATTGATCGACATGTCACATCACACAAGTACAATCCCGACGCTATTGATGCCGTGGTGCTGATCGTCAACGACGTGATACGGTGCGCGTGGCGGGTATGGACAGCGCTATGACGGTCCCCGTTCTATACAAGTACTCACCGTCTCCGGAGATCCCTCGGTGGCCCACCCGAAGGCGGGGTCCTACCAAACCAGTGGGCGTTTGGCTATCCGTCGGCGACGCGTGGGAACGTTGGTGCCGCAGCGGAAGCGTCTTCCTAGACGGAGTGAGATGGCGAAGACCCGTGATACTCGACCCCTCGGCCAGGGTTCTTGTCTTGGACAACCGCTCCCGCGAGTTCAACCGCTTCTCGTCACGCTATGCGATTCCGCCCGGCCTGATGTTGCCGTTCCCGGACTGGGAACAGGTGGCCGCCGACTGGGATGTGCTCATCCTTGACCCTTGGGAGAGGCTGTTCTCGGAAGGCTACCGTTGGGACTGGTCGTGGGACTGCCCTTCGGGGGTAGCTTTGCGGCCCGGGGCTATTGCTTATGGGCCGGCCGAACAGCGCATATCTCCTAGCGGGGCTGAGGCCCCCGCTGCTGCTCTGGGGGAGTGATAACGCCTGACCGCTCCCCCCTCCCCCAACCCAGCGTGTGTATTCGGTCCTTCACCCTGTAAAACCGTTTCGCCAACGGACCGGCATTGGCCCACCGGCGGCGGCGCCACTGCCGGATCCGGCTGGGTGGTTTGATTCCCCACTTTTCCGCCATCTCGTCTTTTGTCAGACCGGTGAGTTCCATGTACAACGCGTCCGGGGACAGGTCCACTCCCTGCTCGGCGTCCGGTATGTACCAGACGACTTCCCCGTACTGGCCGACCCGGACCTAACCGCTGCGAGCATCCCAGCCCTCGCCGAACAGACGAACCCCGACAGCATCCCACACCGGGCCACTCACACACCCACCCGGGCACCCCCATAAACCAACCCCCTACCGCTCATCTTTGACGGGAACCCACCCCGTCGAACCAGACGCGTCCAGAACCAGCCGCCAAAACCACCAGCACCCATAACCGGCGCCACAACCACGCCGAACAGCGCCGAAACCGGCTCTAAGACCCCAAAACTATCCAAGAACCCGACCGAACCCCCTAACCCGCGAACTCAACAGCCCATTAGTCGCGAACATCCCGTTATGGGGTCTTCGCGACCACCCCTGACCAAGGGTAATGGTAGCGGTCCCACGAGCCTGTCACCTCCTCAGCCGGAATCTGTCACCTCCTCTCGCTGACTGAGAATCGAACGGCTTAGCCGGGGCCTGGCCCTCGTCGCTCACTTGGATTCCCCACCCACCGGACGCCGACTCGGTTGTCTCCAGGCGATATCCGGTAGTAGCGCACAGCCCAGTCGCGACGAGGGGAGTTACCAGCGCCGATGTCTTCTGCCAGGCTCAGCCCCGTGTACCTGACGTACCCGCGTCTGCGGGAAGGTCGTCGAGTTCACCGCATGGCAGGAACGCTACACAGCACCGTCCTCTTGGGTAGAATATGCCTAGAGACTCTCTATCGGATACCCACAGTAGGTCGGGCACGCTAATGAGCGAAACGTTGCTACATTCGGGTGCCATGAGTGGAGCAGCCGAAGACACACCGTCTGCGCTCCCTGCTGGTTCGTCGGCGAAGCGTCAAGACAACCCGATGGTTCTCCGGATGGTTGACTGGCGGGGTTGTCCCGCCCTCGAATACGTTCCCGGGCGGAAAGGCGGACAGGCAACCTTTATCGGGCGTCGTATCCCAGCGCAAACCCTGGCCGACTGGCTTACCACAGGCGGCACCCTCGAAACCTTCCCCAACGCGTTCAGGGTAGACATGGGTTCTGTCAGGGCTGTCCACGAGTACATGACCAGCGGCCCACCGGTGGGCACGGTCGACCTGACAGGTTGCCGCTTCGTGGAACTCACCTGCCTGAGCAACGTGCCAGGCGTCCACTTCGTGGGGCCACCCCCACCGCCGCTGCCCACGTTCGCGGGCACCCGGCGCCGTGTAGAAGCGTTGTTCGACTTCTTGAAAGCAGGGAGAACAGCCCGCGAGTTCAGCGACACATACGACGTGGACTACGAACACGTTGAGGCTGTGCTGCGCCACGCCGCGGATCAGGGCTACCAGGGACCGTTGGGATAACCCCTGTGAAGATCCTGATAGACGAAGACCTGGATATTCGCCTGCGTCACCTGTTCCCTGACTACGAAACCTACACGGTCGAGTACATGGGTTGGAAGAGTTTGTCCAACGGCGCGATGTTGGACAAAGCCGACGGTGCCGGGTTCGCGTTGTTGATCACCGGGGACGGGTCGATGGACGACGAGCAGACCCCGCGCGGCAGGCCAATACAGATACTGACAATTGCCAGGAACCGTCTCATGGACGATGCCCACGTAGCGGAGATTCGCAGGGACGTTGACCGGATGCTCCGATGACCCGACTCTAGGGCGGTAACATCCCCGGACTCGCCGCGCTCACCCCCATGAACCAACCCCCTACCGCTCCTCTTTGACGGAACCCCACCCGTCGGACCAACCGCCGTCCAGAAACCGACCGTCGCGGCCAGCACCACCCGTAACCACTGACACACACCCCCACGCCCCGGCCAAACACACCCGAACACCCCCGAAACAGGCCAGAACCCCCACCAACACCCCATAACACGCGAAGACCCCTGCGTTGTTGTGGGCCCGGCAGGACTCGAACCTGCAACCAACGGATTATGAGTCCGCTGCTCTGACCACTTGAGCTACGGGCCCGGGTGTTTGTTCCCCGGTTGACCGGACCTTATAGGATAATTGAAACGAAGCGAATCGAGACGCTCCCGGAGGTATTGACTTGGTCACGGTCGCGGTCGCCCGAGTTGCCGGCACCCTCACTGTGGCACGGTTGCTCCTGGCGGTGCTGATCTCGGTGGCGCTGGCAGCGGACCGGCTGCTGCTCGGAGCCGTCACGCTCGTCTGCGGGTGGACCACCGACACGGTCGATGGTTTCTTCGCACGCAAGGCGCCGGGCGTGACCAGGCTGGGGCAATGGGACGCCACCATCGACGGCATGGTGGGCGTCGGTCTCATGGTGGGGCTGGTTCTGAGTGGGTCCGTCCCTGTTGCGTGGCTGATCGTCGTGCTGGCCCTCGCAGGGCTATTGGTCTTCGCCGGCAGTGCGGCATCCGGGATGCTGCTTCAGGGAATCTCGTACGGATGGCTTCTGTGGATCCTGGCGGAGCGCGACACGGGGGCCCTGATCCTGGTCCTCACCGCCATCGCTCTCGTTGCGATTGTCCACGGCCGGCGGGTCCCGAGAGTGCTACTTCCCAAGTTCTTCGCCGATGTGGCCCGCCTCAAGGGCATCCGGCGTGGTTGAGTCCACAACGGTGATCCGGACCGGGTTTTTGGGAAGATGACGATCAGGAGACCTGCTGGCGAGCGCTACACGCACGGCTATCACAAGGCCATCGTGGGTTCGTACTCGCAACGCACGGCCGAGGAGTGTGCCGCGTTTCTACTCCCCCGTCTGAGCTCTGCAACGTTCCTGCTGGACTTGGGATCGGGACCGGGGACCATCACGGCCGGCTTGGCTCGCAGAGTCGGGCAGGTTATCGGGCTGGACATTTCCGCCGGCATGGTGGAATCGGCCCGGAGACATGTGGCCCGCGAAGGCATTAACAATGCCAGTTTCCGGACCGGCTCCGCCTACGACCTACCCTGGGATGACAACCACTTCGACGTCGTCTACGCCCACCAGATCCTGCAGCATCTCGCCGATCCCGTGCGTGCTCTGCGGGAAGCGGGGCGGGTCCTGAAACCCGGAGGCTTGCTCGCGGTCCGCGACGCCGACTACGGAACGATGGTCCACGGACCCACGGAGCCGGCCCTCCACCGGTGGCGCCGCCTGTACCACCAGGTAACCGCAGCGAACGGCGGTGAGGCCGACGCCGGGCGCTTCCTTCTCTCATGGGTTCTGGAGGCCGGGTTCGTGGACCCTGCCGTCACCACCAGGACCACTACCTACGCCACGCCGGAGGAGCGCGTCGCGTGGGGTGGGCTCTGGGCGGTGAGGGTGATCGACAGCGACTTCGCCGACCACGCGATCAGGGGTGGGTTCGTCACCCGGGAAGAACTGGCCGAGATATCGGAGGCGTTCCGGCGCTGGACCGACCGACCCGACGGTTTCTGGGCCTTCCTCCATGCCGAGGTGCTCGCTGTTCGCCCTTGATGTCGACGGCAGACCCATTCGGGTGCGCACCCTGTGGGTGTGCGACAACGAGACTGCGGATTGCCAACCGGCGGACTCCGCCAGCCCCGATTCTCTCTGCGGGGGTTTTTACTGGGAGAACAGAGGTGTGGGATACGAGCTTCTGACCAGGCACTACGGGTGTTTCTACAGTCCTGTCTCGGCCCGGCGGGACCTTCACCCGTCGGGTGAGGCCGGCCCAGTCGCGGTCATGCGGTTGATATGGCGTTCTGCCGTGGGTGTGTCTGGAAACATGAAGAATCAGGGATAGTCGTGTCCGGAACACCCTTCTACGGTCTGCGGAACCTTCCAGGCACTCTGGCTATCGCTACGTCGCAGGGAACGGTCCACATAGTGGCCTCGGCGACGCTACCCAGGAGGACCATGCTCGAGTTGGCGGCTCCACGGCTGGACAGCACCACCAGGTCGGCGTTGCGGCGGCGGGCGAACTCGGCGACGGTTTCGGCCGGAGGGCCGTCCAGGACCCTCGTGCGGACCAAGCCTCCCCAGCCGGCCACGAACTTCTCCAAGCGCTCCTCGAGTAACGAGATTCGCTTGCGCCTGACCAGGTCGAGTTGCTCGGGAACCACGCCGGCCTCCGAGAGGATCATCTCGTCTTGCGAAGGCAGCGACACCACCGCGGTGACGGCCTCCGACTCGCTGGCCAACTCCAAGGCCAGGTCCACCGCCCTCGCGCTGGAATCCGACAGGTCGACTGCAGCTATGGCCCTCCGGTAGGGAGAGTTCAAGCGCCTCCTCACGCTCAGGACCGAGGAGTGCGACTTGCGCGCCAACCTCGTGGTGAGGGGTCCGACCCTGGTCTGGTCCACCGACGAGGTCCCCGTCACCAGCAGATCGGCCCGGCGCGACATCCGCGTCAGGTCCATGCCCACGTTGCCGGAACGCACGTCCAACTCGACCGGACATCGGGCACGGGCGTTGATCCAGGTCAGGAGGTCTTCGGCCTGGCTCTGGCGGTGCAGGTACAGCCGTTCCAGCATGTCGTCGGGGAGCGGGACGTCCGGCTGCTCCCACACATGAACGAGCCTGAGTTTGGTGCGGTGCCCCTCGGCCAGTCTCCGGGCCCGGTCCGCCACCCTCCGTGACATGGGGCTCAGGTCAACAGCAGCCAAGATACGATTCATTCCGCCCTTTCGCCCAGCCCGGATGGGATCCGTGCCGCAGGAAAGACCTTAACCCGATCCACGGTTATCTGGCCAGAGTGGGAATCTTCACCCAAGGACAGCAGGGATTCGCGCCCGGGCCGGATCCGATCGCTCGCCTGAAGGAGTCCGATGCATCCGCTGCTCGACAACCGGGGTTCTCTGACCCTTCCGTGCCTAAGCACCGGCGGCGTCCTCCCCTCGAACCCAGATCGTGCGCTGCGGGAACGGTATCTCTATTCCGGCCTCGTCAAGGGCGTCCTTGAGCCGAGCGCGCAGTTCACGGGAAGCGGCCCAATGCTCTCCGGGCTCTGTCTTGGCCATCAGCCGTATGGTTATCGCGCTCTCGCCGAAGCTCTGGACACCGGCGATGGCCGGCTCCTCGATGATGGTGGCGCCCGGTAGCTGGTCGTGCCAGACGGAGTCGGCGACCTGTTTGATCACATCCATCGCCTCCGTGATATGGGTGTCGTAGGCGACCTCCACGTCGAGAACGGCCCGCCCCCAGTCCTGCGACATGTTGGCCACGCGGCGGATCGAACCGTTGGGAATGTGCCACAGCGTCCCGTTGATGTCCCGCACCTGGGTGCTGCGAAGCTTGACCTCCTCGACCACCCCGGCCGTGTCACCCACGTCTATCACGTCCCCGACACCGTACTGGTCCTCCAGCAGCATGAAGACGCCGGACAGGAAATCCTTGACCAGGCTCTGGGCGCCGAATCCGACCGCCACTCCCACGATGCCGGCACCCGCGATCAGCGGGCCCAGGTTCACGTCGAACTCGCCGAGGGCCATCATGACCGCCACGCCGTACACGGTGAACGAGGCAATCGAACGGAGCACAGCTCCGAGCGTCCTGGTCCGCTGGCTGGTCCTTTCCTGCTGTTCGATGAGCAATCTGGCCCGCCGGAGCGCCGCCTCGCGAAGGTCGTCGATGGGTCCCGACGCCTCCGCCGACTGCCGGCGGACCTCGTCCGCCTTGGTGGAGGTGCGCTCCAACCAGCTCTCCACGGCGTGATCGACCCATCGCCGGACTATCCGGTTGATGAGCCACGCCGCCAGGAGGATGAGCGCAACCTTCACGGGTCGGGCGGCGAGGTCTGAGATACGGGCCGCTTGCGAGTTGGCGGTCAAGTCGAACACGAGGGCGCATACGCCCCCCGGATCGGCCCCGCACGCATCGGCCAGCGTTTGTGCAATCGGAAAGTGAGCCATGCCGCCACGGTACCGATCAGGCGATCCCACTTCAATGTGAGCCGCTCGGCGAGCCGGACCGGGCGTCGAGAGGACGCAGAACCGGTTGGTGCATGGCAGAATCCGTCGAGTCAGCAGGAGGGAGTTGTGAGATTCGTGAACCGCTCCCATGCCGGCCGCCAACTGGCCAATCTCCTCGTGCACCTGCGCACAGAACCCGCCGTGGTTCTGGGACTCCCTCGCGGAGGGGTCCCGGTGGGATTCGAGGTCGCCCGCGAATTGTCGTTGCCGCTAGAGGTGTTGCTCGTGAGGAAGCTCGGCGTTCCGTTCCAACCGGAACTGGCTATGGGGGCGATCGGCGAAGGGGGAGTGAGGATCGTCGACGAAGGTCGCATACGACGGCTCGGTATCCCGGCCCGCCAACTGGAGCGGGTGGAACGTCGCGAGCGCAAGGAACTCGTCCGCCAAGCGGATACGTTCCGGCAAGGCCGCCCGCCCGTGAACCTGGACGGGAGAACGGCGGTGATCGTCGACGACGGCATCGCCACCGGTTCGACGGCGCTTGCCGCCTGCCCTATCGCCCGCCGGCTGGGTGCGGATCGCATCGTCATGGCGGCGCCGGTCGCTCCCCGCGAAGCGGCTGCCATCTTCGAGGATGCTGCCGACGACTTCGTGGTCGCCTCCACGCCTCAACGGTTCGCCGCGATCGGATTCTTCTACGACGACTTCGGGCCGACACCGGACAGCGAGGTGATCGATCTGCTTGAGCGCGCCCGTGGGTGGGATTCCTGACCGGCCGGTTAGCACTTGACCAAGGCGCTCAAGGCGGATCCTTCAGGGTCTCCGGTTGGCGGACCACCGGGCCCGAGCGTTGTGAACCGGCGTCCTTATTCCCAGATTCGCTCAAGATGCCCGTAGCCACCACCGGACGAGCGCCCGGGTCCCGAGAACGCGAAAAACACGGGGACCTGTTGCCTCCGGCGGGCCCCACCCCCGGCCGCCGCCTCCTCGGCGCCGAAACGCGTCCCGCCATCCCCTACCAGGGGTCGTACGGTCTGCATGATCCCAGCCCGGCCCGGTCGGTACCCAAAACGGACCGCTTGGTGCTATACGGTTACCCACCAGTATGCAATGGGCATATGACATAACCAATCCTCGTGCCACGACACCCTCCCTCCACACGCAGCACAAACAAAGATCCAGGACACTGGAAGGGCCATGCTCCCAGTCCGGAGCCTCAGCACCTCTCAGCTGCCCTGGGCTTCCAGGAGGGTGCTGAGCAATCCACCAGCGGCCTGCCAACCGCCAGCAAAATGCCTGGGCTGGCGGGCGGCAGGCCCGAGCAATCGTCATTGTTCAGCACCCTCCTAGGAGTTCGACCAGATGGTCCACGAGCTTGGCCGGTTCCTTGCGCATCGAATGTATGAGTCCGGCGTCGGCGGCCCTCCGCCACGTGCCTTCCTCCCCGATCAGCACCGCCGGCAGGGTAATCGCGGCTGCCATCTGCGACTCAGTCGCCTCGTCACGGTGGATCATCTCGAGGGGGACCGGACTGGACCGGCAGGCGTCACGCCAGGAACGCTTACCGAACGCGTTCCAGCCGTGGGTGAGTTCGCACAGAGCGCAGTCGCTCCGGCCCATCATCTTGTCCCGGACGTAACGGAGCTCACCCGACAGGCCGCCGTCCGCGTTGTAGATGCCAACCACTCTCATGGCCTTCCCCTTCCCGGGCACCGTCCTGTCCTACGGACCCCCCGATTGCCCAGCCCGTAGCATCGGATACTCCGTCAGAATCCGAAGGGCTCCAACAGGTCAGAAGTGACGGTGGTCCCCATCTTGGCCTGCTGCGCGCGTTAAGTAGCGGACATCCGGACGCAAGCGCGCGAGACGGCCCTCCCCCGTAACGGACACCGGGCCGCCCGGCTATCTTCCGGGTCTACGGAAACGCCACGACGCGGCTCGTCCGCCGCTTGAGAGCCCACGGAACCCGTCTGTGCTCCATCACTCCTGATAGGAAGCGGCCGGACATCTCGACGCTCGCTAACTGCAACCCGGTTGCGGGTCGACGCAACGACACACCGGCCTACCACTCGGGCGGCGGCAGATGACATTCAGGTAGGGGCAGCCGCATTTCGATCAGGGATTGCTACCGCGGGCGCCGACACCAGGATGCCACCCACCGTCACGAGCCAGATCAGGTAGGCAGCGCCGCTGACCCTATGGGGCGCGGTGGCAGCGTCCACCCAGATGAACTGCATCCCTAACCCGAGAGCCGCAGTCAACAGGGCAAGCCCTCGGAGAACCCCGCCCGCCCGCCACAAAGTTCCGCAGAGTGCCACCAACCCCAGCCCGGCGAGGGCGAAGCTGACCGTACCCGTGAGTGAGTGCAGATCCGCGACGGTCCGGACACCCGGGGGCATGCCGAAACTGGAATCCAGGGGAAGGATTGTTGACGCAACCCGCGCCGGCACTATCGCCAGACCTCCCGACACGGCATTCGCGATGCCGGACAGAGTGAGCAGGGGGAAAACGAAACGAGAAACCCGATCCCGGTTGGCGAGCCCCCTTCCTCTCAGGTAGTGGGCCGCCAGTAGCAGGGTGATTCCCGAAGCGAGGCGACCCGCGCCTGCTAGCACGTACGGAAACATGTTCGAGGCGATCGCTGCCAGCGACTCGTCCAAACCAGAGCGATCAGTGTCGGAAGCGAGCCGACCGAGGACAGACATGGCCGTCGCCAGGGCCGTCAGGAGCAGGAAGACCCCTGCCATCCTGGCATTCAACACCTTCCGTCCGTCAACCAGGGCTGGTCTCCGGCGGTTCGTGGTCTGCAAGAGCGGACCCTCCTCCCATCGATCATGCTCGCAAGACGGCCCTCGCGAGGCGATCGGTGGCCGGCGAAGGCGTGGCGATCGTACCCGCAGCCCTGGACCAACCCAAGCAGGCGACCCCTACGGAGATGCGCAGGACTTCTTCGAACCTTGGAGCCTGGAAGGGATTAGAACGGTCTGCTGCCGCCTCCTCAGGGGATGCAGTCCGCCCGACCGTCCCCGAGACCGGTCACGTCGAATCGGCCCTCGGTGCATAGGGAAAGCCTCGGGTGGTACGGCGACCCGGTCCGGAACCGGATGCGTCGCGCTCCCGACCCCATAGGGCGAGCATTCACGCCGGTGGCCCGCCGGCCCGGACGCGCCTTCGGGCTCGCCACCGCCGAAACCCGGCGCGGACGACGGGCCGCTCGACGATGAGTTCGAGCACCACCACGACGATCAGGACTGCTCCTGTGGCCAGGGTCAGCACGTAGAACGGCGCCCCTCCCAGGCTCAGCCCGCTGGTGATGAAGCGCAGGGTGAGGGTGCCGACTGCGATCCCGGCGACCGAGCCTTTGCCGCCCAGCAGGCTGACACCGCCGATCAGCGCCGCGGTTGCCGCCGGGAGGAGCAGTTGCTCGAAGGCGGCCGGACCCGCGCTTCCCGACTTGATGGACGTGAGCGCGCCGGCCAGTGCCGCCATCGAACCCGACAGCGCGAAGGTCAGGACCAGGGGACGGACCAGCGGTACGCCGGCTGCGGCCGCCTCCTGGCGCCCCCCGCCGATGGCGTATATCTCGCGGCCCCACCTGGTGTACACGAGGAACAGGCCGACCAGGGTGAACACAAGGATCGTGACCAGGCTGAACGGCGAGAATATCCACAGCTGGTGCCGTACCGTGTCGGCGATGTCGAGGTTCTTCATCACCACGGTGTTCTCCCCCGAGATCATGAAGGCGAGGCCCCGCAGCCCGATCAGCGTTCCGAGGGTGAAGACCAGGGAGTGGATCTTCAGCCGGTGGACCAGGTAACCCTGGGCGGCGCCGTAGACGAGTCCGCAGAGGGTGGAAACGAGCACCGCCCCCACCAGACCGACGTCCTCCACGACCGACACCGCGATGATGCCTGACACCGCCGCCACCGATCCCACCGAGAGGTCGAGTTCCCCGGCGATGATCGTGAGGCCCACGGCGAGCGCGGCCAGTCCTAGCCAGGCGAAGCCTTCGAAGATGGTGAAGATGTTGTTGGGCGTGGCGTAACGATGGTCCGAGATCGCAAATACGACGAACACGCCCACGAACAGGGCTAGACGGGCCCAGACGATCGCCTCCATCCGCTCCGCGAGCCGGTTCATGCCAGCCGCCTCCGGTTGCGGATCAGGGTGAAGGCGCTCACGCTGACCAGGATCGCCAGCCCGACGAAGAATACCCGGACCCCGTAGCTGAAGCCTCGCAGGACCATCAGGTTCTGCAGGGCGGCGATGAAGACCGCCCCCAGCGCGGTTCGGGTGGCCGACCCCTCTCCGCCCTGGATCGCTGCCCCGCCCACGAGGACTGCGGCGATGGCGTCGATGTCGACCCCGTCGAAGTGGTCGAGGCGTCCCTGGCTGAACTGGGCAGCGGTGAATATCCCCGCCAGAGCGGCGCCCAGCGACGAGACCAGGAAGACGTAGACCGCGACCCTTCCCGGCCGGAGACCGGTTGTGGTAGCGGCGAACCGGTTGGCTCCCACGAGCGTGACCTCACGCCCGAAGCGGGTCCTGGTGAGTACGACCGCGGTGATGATCGTGATGAGAATGAAAGCCCAGGTCTGGTTGGGTATCTCCAGGGGACGGGACGTACCGATCCACTCGGCCGCGTCGGTGCCCGTTCGCACCGTCTTGTTGTCGGTGAGCCAGGCCACCAGCCCGAATATGACCGCTCCGACGGCCAGGGTCACGATGATCGGGTTGCCACCGAGGGCCACCGCACCTCCCTGGAGCACGCCCACGGCCGAGGCGAGCAGGATCACCGCCAGGAAGGCTATCCAGACGGGGAAACCCCAACTCAGGAAGGCAGCGAAGGATATCGCCGACATGGCGGCGGTCTGGGAAACGGAGAGGGAGAAGAAGCTTCCGGCGATCGTGATGAGCGTCATCGTGACCGCGACTATGCCGATCAGGGCCGCAGCCCGGACGATGGTCTGGAAGTTCCGGTAGGTGACGAACTCGGGGGTGGTGATCCATCCGACCACTCCGAGGACCAGCACCGCGCCGACCACGGACAGCGGGACGACCATCGAGCGCGCAGGACCGGCTCGGCCGCGGACGGACCCGTCACGCCCGGTCACGCTTCGCCTCCCTTGGGATGGGTGATCTCGCGGGTGAGGAGCCTCGAATCGGTTCCGGCCCAGTCCCGAACGCTAACCTGCGCGCCCCGGAAATAGGTCACCACCGTATCGGCGATACCCAGCACCTCCTGGGTGTCGGACGATGCGAACACGATGCCCATACCGCCTGAGGCTATGGAGCGCAGGTGGCTGTAGATCTCGGCCCGGGCACCTACGTCTACCCCGCGGGTCGGTTCGTCGACCAGTAGCACCCTAGGACGGGCGCCCGTCCACTTCCCTACCGCCACCTTCTGCTGGTTGCCTCCGCTCAAGGCCCCGGCGAGGGATCCCAGCCGGGCCCGGTCGATGGTGAAGGTCCGGGCGATCCGGTCGCTCATCGCCCGCTCGGCCCGCCTGCGCAACCACCCTCGGCGGGAAATCAGTCCGAGGCTGGGGGAGGTGAGGTTCTCGACCACGGTCCGTTGCAGGAATATCCCGTCGCGCTTGCGGTCGGCCGAGCTGTAGCCGATACCGCTCCGGATAGCGGCGGCCGGTGAATCGGGTGGAACCGGCTGTCCTGCCACCGTCACCGAACCCGACACCCGTGTTTCGTGACCGGCGATCGCTCTGAGGGTGTCGCTGGCGCCGCTGCCCAGCTGGCCGGCCAGCCCGACAATCTCCCCGGCCCTTACCTCGAGACGGACCGGGGAGGCCAGCCTCTCGGTCCGCAGGTCGCTCACCTCCAGCACCACCTCTCCGGGCTCCCCGTCCCCTCGCTCGGGAAACAACGCTGCCAGGCTGCCTCCGAGCATCATCGAGATCAGCTCATCGAGCGTGATGTCGGCGGTGGCGACCGGAAGGTTGGAACGTCCGTCCCGGAACACGGTCACCCGATCCGCCAGCTCGAAGACCTCGTCGAGGCGGTGCGTGACGTAGATGATCGACCTTCCTCGATACTGGAGGGCACGCACGACCGACTTCACCCTCTCGATCTCCCGGTCGGCCAGAGCTGCGGTCGGCTCGTCGAAGATCAGGACGCGGGCGTTCCTGGCCAGCAGGCGGGCCACTTCGATGAGCTGGCGTTCCGCGACGGTCAGGAGCTCTACGCGGCTCAGAGGATCCATATCCCCCAGACCTACTTGGAAGAGGTAGGGAGCTGATGCCTCTGCCAAGACTCTCGGTGCGGCGTTCCACCCCCGTCTCGTGTCTCCCAGGAAGATGTTGTCGGCCACCGACAGGGTCGGAACCAGAGACAGCTCCTGCTGGACCACCGCTATGCCGGCCTGCTCCGACCGCGTGGCCCCGCTGAACTCCACGCGCTCGCCCGCCAGGTCGATAGTCCCCGCGTCGGGGGTGTACATGCCGGCGAGGATCTTCACCAGGGTGCTCTTGCCGGCCCCGTTCTCGCCGACCAGGGCCATCACCTCACCGGAACGAACCTCGAAGTCAATCGCGTCGAGAGCCTTGATCGATCCGAAGGACTTCGAAACGCCCTCGACCAGGAGCAGGGGAACCTCGGTGGTCATTCCGATCCTCCCGGCCAGCCCGCTCGCAACAAGACCTTGCTGGCGGCGTCGAAGGACACCCGGGCCGCCTCCGACGGATGCAGCGCCGTCTGGCGGTCTGACAGCACCTCCACCCCCATCAGCGGGCGGGCCCCCGTGGCGGCCAGATCGGTGAGGAACCCGTCGAGATCGAAAGTCCCCTCTCCCGGGAGGAGACGGCGCCGGCTGGTGTCCAGGATCACATCCTGCAGCGGGGGACCGGCATCGTTCAATGCAACCGCCAGGATGAGGGAGGGATCGACGCGGGAGAGTTGGCCGAGGTGCGACGGCCCGCGGAAGTAGTGCCAGGTGTCAAGATCTATCCCCGCGTTGTCCCGTCCTGCCCGCTCGATGATCTCGCATGCCGTGTCCAGATCGGGGATCGACGTCCACGGCATGAACTCTATCGCCGCCTTCACTCCGAACGGCGCCAACCGGTCGCACACGGCTCCGAAACGTTCGGCTACCAACTCCAGGGGACGTCCCGGCGGGAAGCGAACGTCGCCCATGTTCACATGGTGCGGGCGGAACACGTCTGCCATGTGGTAGAGGGTCTCCGCTATCGCCGCCGGTATCTCGGCGTCCTCGTCGTCGTGCATCCAGTCGAACAGGAACTCGATCTCCGCCACCCGGATCCCGTGCCGGTCGAGGGTGTCCACCAACTCCTCGTCGGTCACCCCCGAGGCACGCATGCCCGAGTAGTCCGCCTCGCCCAGCCCGATCGACCGGTATCCGGCCGCGGCGGCCGCCTCCACCCTCACTTCGAAGGTCCAGGGCGACTTGGTCCCGTACCCCGCACCCACCGGCGAACCGGCGATCGTGAAGTGACCGGCGGTCAGATCGAAGCGAGGAACCGGATCAGAGGGAGTCATGGGGCCTCCTGTCCCGGTCTGCCGGCCGGCCGGGCGCCGCCCGGAGCCTCAGGGACAGTGCAGAGCGGGTACGGCCCGCGACAATCGAGCCACCGACGGGGAGGAATCAGTCCAGCCATTCCTCCCCGGCGAGCCAGGCCTCCATTCCGGGACGGCGACCGGCCTCGATGAACTCGAGGCGGGTGCCGTACAGTTCCTGGGGCGCGGTGTAGGTGGCCAGAATCCGGTCGTCCGGCATGTACTGGGTGCCTTCGTTCTTCAAACCGAGATTCACCAGGCGCTCGATCAGAGTCTCCGGATCCGGTTCCCACAACCCGATGTGGTGCAGGCCTTCGCGCTCGCGGCCGTAGAGGCCGTCGTTGTCCTGCGACTCGAGTATTTCGAGGTAGGGAGGACCCTCGATCGACCATGTGATGCGGAGGTCGAGTTGCTCGACTCTCGACTTCTGTTCGAACCGGTCGACATGGGCGACCGCCGGGTCCTTGAAGGTGAGTCCCAACACCTCGGTGAACCGAGCCACCGCATCGTCGAGGTCGGGAACCAGAACGCCTACGTGGAAAAGGTTGGTGGCCGTCATCGCCTGCTGCTGCCCGTCATGACATCCTTCCTGCGCTTCCGCTCGTCATCTCGGGGGAGCCGAGAGCCCCCCTTGGGTAGATGGTGGGACGGCCACGGTCGATGACGTGGCCGTCCCACCATCCGTCAGGATCGGCTAGTTCGATCGTCTATACCGAAACGACTGTGCATAGCGTGAACGCGCCCTAGTAGACGCAGAGCTCCGCGACGCTCAAGCCTTCCACCGTTACGCTCTCGATCTCGTTCGCCCCTGGCGTGTAGACCGGGCTGCGCACGGGCGGGTTGGGAATGAAGTTGTTGAAGCTCTCCAGGCTGCCGTTGCTCAGGTACTCGTGCAGCGTGTTGACGCTGAAGACCCCTTCGAGCCGGGCGGCCTGCAGGCCGGTGGCGAACTCCGTTCCGTCCAGCAGGTGATCAAGGTTCCCGTGGCAGGTACCACCGACGACCATCACGTCGTCACCCGGGCTATAACCCTCCTCCTCGAGGGCCTGGATGACGCCTTCGGCCAGAGCAGAGTTGTGGGCGTAGACCAGGTCGATGCCGACGTTGCGGTGGGCTGCGATCAACTGCTTGGTCCCGTCGTACCCTTCTGCGGGACCGAAACCGACGTCAACCTCGCCGAGCACGCTGATGTTGGAACGGGCCAGAATCGGCAGGGCCGCCCCGGACCGATCGATACCGGCCTGGTAACCGGCCACGAACCCGATGACTATGGCATGCCCGCCGGCGCCGTGGAGGTCAACCCCGTTGGCAACCATCTGATCGCGGGCTTCGATGAGCAGATTGGCGGCCACCTCGCCGTTGAGCCTGTCGTTGACCCCGGCGTAGCCCACCACGTAGTTCTCCGACCCGGGGAACGGGAGCTGGTTGGTCTGGATGACCGGAACCCCGGTGTCGGCCAGAGCCCTCAGCGAAGCCACCCCGGCCTCGTTGTCGGATGGCCACCACGCGTAGGCCACAACATCCTCGTCCGCCGCCCCCAGCTGTTGCTGGACCTGGGTGTCCTGTTCCGCCTGATCGAAGTTGTTCTCGATGACCAGCAGGTTGTAACCCAGCGACGTGGCAGTTTCCTGGGCGCCACGGGCCCATTCAGCGATGTACGTATTGGTCGTGGTGGGAATGAAGGCGACTATGGTCCCGCCTTCCGTGCCCTCGTCCTCGCTCGCGCAACCGGACGCTACGAGCGCCAGCGCCACCAGCCCGACCAATACACTCCACTTCCGCTTACCTCGCATGTTCTCCCTTCCCTTTCGTGGGGGTTCTGCTCCGCTGTCCATCCACTGCCGTCCGCACGGCACAGGCTGCACAGATAATGTGAACAGCTTACGGAATCCTAACGATCACCAGGTTGGCGCGGACGGGTTAGCTGATCTAATCCTGCCTCCCGCCCCAGAGGGCCCGCAGGTGTTCGGCGACCGCCGACATATCATGCTCCCCGAAGCCGGCCTCTATGGTCTCCACCAACTGCGACCGGTTGAGGGCGGCCTGGGGCATCGAAGCCCCGACGGAGGCGGCGAGATCGAGGGCCAGATCCAGGTCCTTCTTGGCGAGAACGGTCCGGAAGGCGACCGGTACCTCGCCCGGGTTGAGGTAGGTGTCCCGGCGGTAGTGGACGAACGGCGCCGCGACGGCGCTGCCGGCGAATACCTCGTAGGCGGTCTCGCGCTCGATCCCGGCTGCCTCGGCCAGCACCAGGCCCTCGGCCACAGCTTGGCCGAGGCCGTACACGATCGAGTTGACCGCCAGCTTGATCGTGGCGCCGGATCCGGCGGGACCCATGTGGAATATGCGGGAGCCCATAGCCTCCAATACCGGTCGTACGGTTTCGACGTCCTCGACTCGGCCTCCTGCGATGATGGTGAGGGTTCCGGCCTCGGCCGGCGCGGTGCTTCCCGACACCGGTGCGTCCACGAACCTTGCGCCTGCCGTCTCGACGGACGCAGCCACTTGGAGAGACTCGACCGGGCTCACCGTGCTCATATCCATGCACAGCGTCCCGGCCCGCAGGGATCCGCAAATGTCACCCTCGCCTGTGTAGAGGTCTTCCAGCACCGGGCCGTCGGCCACCATGGTGATCAGAACATCCACCGTTCCCGCCAACCCTGCCGGTGATATCGCTATCCGGGCTCCGGTCTCGGCGGCCAGCCGTTCGGACTTCGAGACGGTGCGGTTCCAGACGGTGAGGGGGAATCCAGCCGACGCGATGTTGGACGCCATGGGGAATCCCATCCTGCCCAGGCCGATGAAACCCACCCGAAGATCGGTCGGGGCGCTCACAGGACCGGCTCCGCAGCGGCGGCTCTGCACCGGCCAGGATGGCCGCATCCGGGTCGTCCACCGGTGTCCCGGGGGTCGAACTCTGTCATTCGAAGGTCCTTTCGACGGTGTCGACGATGCGCTCGGCAGACGGGATTGCGGCGTCCTCCAGAACGTCGGCCGACGGGAGAGGGACATGGTCGGTAGTGATCCGCACAACGGGCTGATCCAGGTCGTAGAACGCCTCTTCGGCGATTATCGACACCACCTCAGCGCCCCAGCCACACAGCCTGGGGTTCTCCTCGACCGTGTAGACACGGCCTGTTGCAGCGACCGCGTCGAGGATGGTCTGCATGTCCAGGGGCACCAGGGAGCGAACATCCACCACGGTCGCGTCGATCCCCCGCCCGGCGAGTTCGTCTGCGGCTGCAAGCGCCTTGGGAACCATTGCCGCCAGGGCGAGGATGGTGGCGTCGGATCCCTCCCGCAGGACGGATGCCTTGCCGAGTTCTCCCACCAGCTCCCCGTCGGGGATCGGTCCCCGGTTGGCGAACAGGGCCTTGTGCTCGAAGAAGACCACGGGGTCCGGGTCGCGGATCGACGCCGCCATCAACTCAACCACATCACGTGGGGTTGAGGGCGCCACCACTTTGAGGCCCGGCACCGCCATCGCCCAGTTCTCGACGCTCTGCGAGTGCTGGGCGCCGAAGCGGACACCGCCACCGTTGGCGGTCCTGATCACGAGAGGCAGGGTCACCTGCCCGTCGGTCATGTAGCGGGTCTTGGCGATCTGGTTGGCGACGAGATCCCAGCAGGTGGCGAGAAAGTCCGAGAACATGATCTCGGCCACCGGTCGCAAGCCGTTCATGGCCGCGCCCATGACTGCTCCGATGATCGCCTCCTCGGAAATCGGGGTGTCCCTTACCCGTCTCGGGCCGAAACGCTCGAAGAGACCTGGTGTCGTCTTGAACACGCCCCCGGCCGCCGCCACGTCCTCCCCTATCAGGTACACGGTGCTGTCGCGCTCCATCTCCTGGGCGAGGGCGTACGCCACCGCCTCCCGGTAGGTGATCAATTCCGCCACCGTGAACCTCCATCCGCCCACACCTGGGTGCTGATCGACGACGCGGGCGGGATCGGCGCCGACCGTGCCTCGTCCACTGCGGCCCGCATTGCTGTCTCCACCGACTCCTCGATTGCGGCGAGCCGCCGGCCGGGTACACCGTCGGAGGCCAGCCTCTCCCGGTACATGGGGATCGGATCGCGGGCCTTCCACATCTCCACTTCCTCGTCCGGCCGGTACGTACCGGGATCAGCCCGGGAGTGCCCCCCGTGCCGGTAGGTTACGGCCTCGATCAGGCTGGGTCCTCCCCCGCTCCTGGCCTTCCCGATGGCAGCGGTCGCGACCGCGAAGGTCTCGTCAGGATCGTTGCCGTCCAGCAGGATTCCTTCGAGGCCGTAGGCAGCCGCCCGGCCGGCAGCGGGATGATCGACCGCGGTGACCGACCCGATGGGCGTGTACTCCATGTAGAGGTTGTTCTCGCACACGAACACCACCGGCAGGCGCCATACTGCTGCCAGGTTGAGCGCCTCGTGGAAGGCGCCGATGTTGGTGGCCCCGTCACCGAAGAAGCAGACCGCTACCTGCCCGGTACCCCGCTCCGCCGCCGCCCAGGCCGCCCCGGCCGCGATGGGGAGGTGGGCCCCCACGATGGCGTATGAACCCATCGCTCCGGCCGGCGCCCAGGTGAGGTGCATGGACCCACCCTTGCCGCCGCATACCCCCGTCGCCCGGCCGAGCAGTTCTGCCATGAGGGGGCCGGGTGGCGTTCCCCGCAGGAGGGTGTGGATGTGCCCCCGGTAGGTACAGAATGTGAGGTCGGACGTGTTCATGGCCGCCGCGAACCCGGCTGCTATCGCTTCCTGCCCGTTGGCCAGGTGCGAGGTGCCCTTCACGAGGCCCTCCAAGAACATCTGGTAGGCGTAGTCCTCGAACCGGCGCGCTTCGAGCATCATCCGGTAGATGCCAAGCCGGGACTCGACGTCCTGGACCGTTCCGGCTCCGGCTCCGGCTTCCGTTTCAGTACTCATTGGCCACCATCAGTTCCTCGGCCGGGAAGAGGGTAACCACCTTGGGGCCTTCCGCCGAACACACCACCTGTTCCTCGATCCGGGCTGCCGACCGGCCGTCCGCCGCCGGGCAGAACGTCTCGAGAGCGAAGAACATGCCTTCCTTCAACTCGATGGGGGTGTCGATGGAGTTGAGGCGGCTGATCACGGGCCGTTCGTGCACGGCCAGGCCGACCCCGTGGCCGAACTGGAGCCCGAAGGCCTCCATCTCGTCGGGAAATCCGAACTCCTCGGCTTCGGGCCACGATCGTGCTATCTCGTCGGTGGTGGTTCCCGGCTTCACGAGGGCGATGGCCGCGTCGATCCACTCCCGGGCCTTCTTGTACGCATCGCGCTGGGCCTGGGTCGCCCTGCCCACCACGAAGGTGCGGTAGTAACACGTGCGGTAGCCGTTGTGGGCCTGGATGATGTCGAAGTAGGCCGTGTCACCGGGCCGGATCAGCCGGTCGGAGAAGACGTGGGGATGCGGGCTGCACCGTTCTCCGGCAATGGAGTTTACGGCTTCCACGTGCTCCGAGCCCATCTCGTACAGCCGCTTGTTGGCAAGCGCCACGATGTCCGACTCCCGCACGCCGGGCTTGAGAGCCTCGAATATGTCCTGGTACACACCATCCACCATCGCCGACGCCTGGGTCAGGAGTACGATCTCGTCCTGGCTCTTGATCTCTCGCGCCGCCAGCATGGTCTGCTGCCCGTTCCGCACTTCGACCCCCGCCCGAGCCAGTTCGATGAACATCTCCGCCTCGGCCATGTCCACCCCGACGGGCAGGCCGGCCACGCCTTCGTCGTGTAGAACATCCTTTATCTCACGGACCGCCCGGGCCACCAGCCCGGTCTCAGGGCCGATCGACCCGGCCAGACCGGTGTTCCCCCCCACCGACTGTTCTGGAACCAGCCAGGGGGCCTGCATCTTGTGAACCCGCGCAGCTGATCCGAAGTCCCAGATCCATGGTTCGCCCGTCCGGGTAAGGAGCGCCCAACGCTCCATCTTGTTGAAGGCCCAGTAACCGATGTGGGTGGCGGTCAGATAGCGGATGTTCGCCGTGTCGAAGACCAGGAGCGCCCCGAGATCAGACTCTTCGAGGGCCTGGCGGGCTCGTGACAACCGGTACTTCCGGAGCCGATCGAAGTCGACTCGCTGCTCCCAGTCCACCCCCATGACACCGGGGGAAGGCGTGGTAGCAACCGGAAACTCGGATGCTCGCTCGGTGATAACCATTCGGGGCCTCTCGATCTGAGCTTCCGCCGATCCTAGCCCTGATTCTTGATGCCCCAGTCACACCGACGCCGCAAGGGCCACGTCAGGTTCACTCTCGTGAAGTGTCCGGCGTTCACCTTTCGGGTGATGATCTCGCCCAGGCCCGGCGGGACCGCCGAGCACCCGTTTTCGTAGGTCAGTAAGGTGACCGCGGTTTCTCCGTCGCCGGGCAAACCCCGACTGTCAAGACTGGGGCTAACGGACGCCTGACCCAGACGCGGGGCGGGCTGTGACCGACGAAGGGTCGACCAGCGTCTTTATCCGCCGGGGCCGCCCCCTGGCCATCGGCGCCAGCCCTTCCTCCACCACCGCCTCGAGCGGTAGGGCCACCGGTGCGACGTCGGACCATCCCCCGGAACGCGAGGCGACGAGACGGGCGGCGTCGGCGAAGTCCTGCTCGAAGACGTGGGCACTCGTACCAACCAGCCGCAATTCCCGGAGGGTCAGGGAGCGGACGTCGATCGGCACCGGCGCCGTTCCCAGCCCGATCGCCACCACCCGACCTCTCGGCGCCACTGCTTCGAGAGCTGCCGTCAATACCGACGGCACCCCGGTCACCTCGTAGACCACCGTGGCCGGACCCCCCAGAGCATCCACGATCCGGGGGACCAATGGCTCCTCCCGGTGAACGGCGAGCGTGGCGGCTGCCCCCAACGCGCCGGCGACCGACAGGCGATGCGGATCGAGATCGACGGCCAGCACCCGCGCGCCGGAGCTGGCGGCGGCGTGGACGAGGAATGCACCCACCCCTCCCACTCCGATGACCACCACCGGGTCGCCCGGGTTGGCTCCGCCCTGGCGGTAGGAGTGGAGCCCGATGGACATGGGTTGCACCAGAGCGGCAAGGTCGTCGTCCAACCCGAGACTTCCCACGTCCAGGCAGATGTCAGCAGGTGCCGCGACGTATTCGGCGAGCGCCCCGTGCCGTTGCAGGCCGAGCGTGAAGTACCGGTCGCAGAAGTTGGTGATCCCGGCCCGGCACGGCCTGCACGATCCGCAGGACACTCCGGCACCGCTGGCAACGAGTGTCCCGTCCGGGAATCCGTCAACCCCCGGACCCCGACCCACCACCCGGCCGCCGAACTCGTGACCGGGAACGATGGGCCCTCCGTGTCCGGACCACTCGTTCGGCGCCGCCAGCGGGAACATCATCGGTCCGTGGTCCCACTCCGAGGCGTCCGTTCCACAGACACCCGCGGCATGCACTTCGAGGAGCAACTCGCCAGGAGCCGGACGGGGTGTTTCCATATCCTGGACCCTGATGTCGCGGGTGCCGTGATAGACGGCCGCGCGCATGGTGCTCACCACTTGGCGGATGAGGGAAGAAAGGGAGACCTGCTCAGAAGAAGACCTGCTCCCCGCCGGTCAGGTTGAGACTCGCCCCGGTAGTGAACTTCGCGTCGTCCGACGCCAGAAAGGCGGCCATCGCCCCGATGTCGTCGCCCGTGCCGAGCCGCTTCATGGGAATGGTGGCGATGTGGTCGGCGAGCAGGTCGTCACGCTCCCGTCCGGCCATTTCGGCGGCCATCCCGAACCCGGTCTTGGTCATGTCGGTGAACATGGTGCCCGGACAGATGGCGTTCACGGTGATGTTGTAGGGTGCCAACTCGAGGGCCATCGCCTGGGTGAGCCCCACCACCGCGAACTTGGAGACCGAGTAGATCCCCCACCCCGGCCAGGCAACCTTGCCGGTCTGCGATGCCGTGTTGATGATCCGCCCCCAGTTGGTCTCCTTCATTATGTGGGCGGCGGCTCGGGAACAGTTGATCACACCCCTTACGTTCACGGCGAATACGCGGTCTATGACCTCTTCTGACGTGTCGATGACCTCGGCTATCGGTTGGGCCACCCCTGCGTTGTTGGCGAGGATGTCGATCCGGCCGTAGTCCTGAGCTATGGCACCCATCACCTCGTCGACCTGGCCGGGGTCGGTGACATCGAGGTGGACCGCTTTGGGGGCAGCTCCGGATGGCGCGGCGGGAAGCGAGCCGGCCACCGCGGAGGCGTCCAAGACGTCGGCACATATCACCGCGGCGCCTTCGGCGGCGAGCCTGCGTGCGATGCCTTCTCCGAGCCCACGAGAGGACCCGGTCACCACCGCCACTTTGTCGTCGAGCCGGCCCATATCCAAACCTCCTTGTCACATCCTGTGCCGCCGGGGCAACCTGCGGGCCACGTTCCCGGGGCAGCCACGACATTCTATCCCTCCGCGCCTTGGAGGTTGAACTCCGGGAATGCTGTGGCGGCGCCGGAATGTCCGGTGCTGAGAGTCTCAGTCCGGTCCGCGGGCGGAGGAGACAGCGGTAGCCAACTGTTCGAGAGTGGGAGAAGGAGCGGAGCCTCCCGGCGTGCGGTAGATACGGCATGCCAGGCCCACCTTGGAGTCGGATTCGGCAAACGGGTCGACCCCGTCGACCAGGATCGTCGGCGAGCCGTGGAAACCCAGCTCCTCTGCCTGCTCGACCGTGTCGATCCGTTGGTACCGGACTTTCACGCCCAGGTAGTCGAGGTGCCGCCTCACGACCTGCCAGTTTGGACAGTGATCGAAGTACTGCAGGACGACTTGCGTCCCCTCGCTCGTAGGACGGAGGTCGGCGTCCTCATCCAACACATCGCAGACACAGTGAGCAGGCCAGTGGTCGACCGTACTGTCCGCATGGAGCTTCAATCTCAGGAGTTCTTCCTGGACGCGCCTCAGGTATCCGATTTGCTGATCGATCACCAGCACCTCACGGTCGAGCGCTTCGCGTACCGGACCGCAGGGCGCTTCACCGTGCGTGCGCAGGGACACTATCCCTCGGATTTCGTCGAGCGGGATCCCGAGCGAGCGGAGGCGCTTGACGAATCTGAGGAGTACCACCTCTTCGTCGCTGTAGTCTCGGTATCCTCCCGGAGTCCGCTCCGCAGCGGGGGGAACGATCCCTCTGGCTTCGTAGTAGCGGATCGCCGACGCACTCAAGCCGATTGCCTGTGCGACTTCGCCTATGAACACGATGACAGCCCTCCTCGCCCGAACCTTGCCGTGAGGCGAGAACTGCTGCCAGCCAACGGACCACAGCACACTACGGATCCGAACGATCGGTATGGGTCGAATCTTAGACCTTCGACCCGCTAGAAGGTCAAGGACCGAAGGGGGTGTGACGATCATCAATGACCAACGCCGAATACCTTCAAACATACGGTAGACGTGTCTACTTCGATCTGGGAGGGTGCTGAGCTATCCACGAGCGGCAATCGTCATTGTTCAGCACGTCCTGGGAATAGAGAGACCCACCACCTATCACGACTGCTCGTCCGCTTCAGTCATCGGGATGGACCGCCCGTTGAATCAGGTAGTCGCGGGTCCCGAGAGAGACCCGAGTTCATCTGCCGAAGACACCGCTACCGCTGATCAGGAGGCCGTCTCGGAAACCTGAAGCACTTTCAAGATCGAGCTCCGCTTCGTGTGCGAGCCTTGTGGCGATCCATGCCTAAGAGGCCCCATGAGATGGCCCGTTCCGGATGCGTCCCGGTCGAAAATCACCCTCGCGCGGCGGCCGGGCTTGCCGCAACGCGCTCAGCCCGGCAAACTCGCGGCCATGAAGCCCGAGGAACCGCTCGATGTCAGCATCGTGCTACCAGTTTTCAACGAGGCCGGACACCTGGCGCAGGAAGTGCAGCGGATCCGGGAAGCGATGGAGGCCTCGTCCTATGCCTACGAACTTCTGGTGGTGGATGATGGCTCGACCGACGGCGGCCTCGACGAACTCCGCGACATGGAAGGCATCAGACTCGTTGCCTTCGACCAGAACAGGGGATCGGGCGCGGCTCGCCGGGCGGGCACCGCGCTGGCGCGGGGGGACGTGGTGGTGTGGACCGATGCCGACATGTCGTACCCCAACGACCTGATCCCCTGGCTGGTTGATCACCTACCCGGATGGGACATGGTGGTCGGAGCGAGGATAACCGAAGGAGGCTCCTTGAAGGTGATCCGTGTACCCGCCAAGTGGACGATTCGCATGCTCGCGTCCTTCCTGACGATGACCAGGATCCCGGACCTGAACTCCGGCTTCCGGGCCTTCCGCCGGGTCGTGGCCGGTCAGTACCTGCACCTGCTTCCCGCCGGGTTCAGCTGTGTGACCACCCTGACCATGAGCTTCCTATCAAACGGATACTCGGTGCGCTACATGCCCATCGACTACTCCACCAGGGCAGGCAAGTCGAAGTTCCACTGGTGGAGGGACACCGTCCTCTACATCAGGCAGGTGATCCGGATGGTGCTGCTGTGGAACCCGCTGCGCTTCTTCGCCCCGATCGGAGTTACGCTCGGCCTCGCCGGCTTCGCGAAGTTGCTCTACGACCTGATCACCAAGGACTTCCGCGTCGCCACCAACACGGTGGTGCTGCTGATCGCCGCCGCGGCGGTCCTCCTCCTGGCCTTGGGGGCAGACCTCCTGGTGCAGTTGAACCGGTCCCGCGACACGGTGCTGCCGGCCACATCGGCCCGCCGGGACCCCCCCGACTGACCGGGGAGCAGGATGTTGGCGACAGTGACACGTATCCGGGTCGGAATGCCCACAACCCTGGCCACGTCACCGGTGCTCCCGTGATGAGACAGGGCTGCGGCGGCATGACCCGATGACCCGCTGCGTCGCGATCACCGGTTGGTTCGGCTCGGACAACCTGGGGGACGAACTGATTCTCAGGGCAGTCGTTCGCGAGCTGCGCAGACGGGGTGCGGATCCGGTGGCCGTCTCCATCGACACGTCCGCCACCGAACGGATCCACCGGATCGGTGCGGTGAATCACCGGTCCCCCCTCGACACGATCCGCCTCCAACGTTCCTTGCGAAGCATGCACGGGCTGGTGGTCACCGGAGGTCTGATCCAGACGGAGACATCCATGTGGAACGTACCCTTCCACTCTCTGCGCATGCGCTCGGCGCGGCTGATACCCGGATGTGCCGTAGGTTTGGGCGTCGGACGGGTCACTAGCCCCATAGCGGTCTCCATCGCCCGGAGAGCTCTGGGTCGTCTTTCGCCGATCGTCGTTCGGGACCATGACTCGGCCGAGCGTCTCCTCGGATGGGGACTCGACGGCGTCCGCGTGGGTAGCGACGCCGTCATGGGAGAGCGGGTCGACCCTGTGGAACCCGAGGACACGCTGTGCGTGATCCTCAGGCCACCGAACCGGAAAGGGGTCGGAACTGCGGCCACCAAGGCTTCCGCCCCTCCGGCAGCATCCCGGGTGGCCGCCTTGGCGGCGACGCTCGCTGCCGTCTCGGACGCCACCGGGCTCTCCATCCGTATGGTGGCCTTCCAGGAAAGCCGTGACATGCCGATCCATCGAGCCGTGGCGGATCATCTCGGATCAGGTGTCGAGCTCCTGGCGCCAGAACTGGACGACGTACTCACCGAGGTAGGCCGAAGCCGGTTGGTGATAACGATGCGGTATCACGGTGCCATCGCCGCCCTCCTGCACGGGAGGCCCGCGGTGGTGCTCGACTACTCACCCAAGATGGGGTCCCTGGCCTCCGAGGGTGGCCGATGGGCACCGGTCGTGAGCCTCCTCCAATCCGAGCCCGACCGGATGGTGAGAGCCGCCGAAGCCGCCATGGCGGTGACCGCACGGGTCGCCGAGGCGAGAGAGTTGCTCAGGAGCCGCCTGGTCGAGAACGATCGGGCACTGGACCTGGTGGCCGGGTGAGTCGCCTGGAGCGCCTCAAACCCTTCCTGAAGGTGCTCAGGATCGCCTACCTCGTAGGTCTGGCGGTCCTGATCGGGTGGATCGTACGATCGGAGTGGTCGGACGTGGTCCAACTGGTAGTGGGAGCGAGGCCGGGACTGATCGCGGCTTCGCTGGCAGCGAGCTTCGGGCTCATCCTGGTGGGTGCCTGGTTCTGGGTGGTCAGCCTCCGTACCCAGGGCTACCGGGCTCCTCCACTGCAGGTTCTCAACAAGGCCACCCACGCCACCTCCCGCTCCCTGCTGGCACGGTACGTACCGGGATCGGTGTGGTTCGCGGTGGGCCGTGTCGGCCTGCTCCGAGCCGCCGGACTGCCGATCGGACCCCTCAGCGCCACCGCCGTCCTCGAGATGGCCACCAGCCTGACAGTGGTTCTCATCTGCGGTCTCGGAGTTCTGAGTCTCTCCGGCGGAATCCCCGGCGGCGCCACCTGGATGATCGTGCTGGCACTCGCTCTGATCGCCGCCACCTCCCCGGCGATAGGGGGTCGGGTAGTCGCCTGGTGGGCGGCTCGGAAGGGAGTGGTGTTCTCCCTCACCTGGCGTGGATACCTGCAACTGGTGGGGATCAACCTGGTGTTCTGGGGATGGTCTGCCCTGACCTTCCTCCTCTACCTGCGCTCATTCCCGGTTGCGGATCCGTACCGGACCACCCTCGTGGTTGGTGGTTTCCTCCTTACCTGGGGCATCGGGTTCCTCGCCCCCTTCGCGCCGCAGGGCATCGGAGTGTTCGAGGTGGGAATGGCCACCGTGCTGCGGGCGGAGGAGGTGGTCGGTATGGCGGTCGTCCTGGGGGGCTACCGGCTGGTCCTGCTCGCCCGTGACCTGATCGCCACCTCGGTGGCCGAGTTCATAGCCACCCGGACAACTCTTCGAGGATCCGCACGGAAGGAGTGGCAGCAGGCACTCGGGCCGGTCGGCGGAACCGATCCGGATCCGTGATGAAGTCCTGCGCGGTGGAAGCGTCGTAGCAGCCCAGCACCACGTTCTCGCCCACACCGTCGGGACGGTCAGTGCGCTTGCGCCACAAGAGGGTGGGAACCCCGAGCATCGCGCACTCCTCCTGGATCGAACCCCCGTCGGTGATCACGAACGGGGCTGCGGCGAGCATGCCTAGGAACTCGGAGTGTCCAACCAGATCAGTCATCCGGACCCCCGCCGTCGCCAACCTGTCGATGGTCGCCCCACCCAGTGCGCCCCTGGTCGGCTGGTGGAGCAGCCAGCGCACTTCATGGGTGGCGACCAGTTGCTCGGCCAGTGCCGCCAGGCCCTCCCGCCTGGCCCTGCGGTGGAGATTCTCCACCCGGTGCATCGTGATGATCACGGGCCCGTCACCGGCTCCGACGGGTTCCGCTCGGCGAAGCGCTTCGATAACCGTATTGCCGGGCAGGGGAACAACCCGGCCCCTGACCTTCATGGCTTCGAGGTTGCGAACCGCTCGGCGGTCCGGCGCGAACAGGAGATCGGCCTTCCGCGCGACCAGGTGGCGGATCAACTCCTCGGGGAACGGATGCAGCCAGCGACCGGAACTCAGGCCGGCTTCGAGGTGGCCTACCGCCAGCCCGGCCCGCCGGGCCATCAACGAGCTCAGAAGGGTCGACGGTGTGTCTCCGTGTACGAGGCAGATCCCGCCGCGATCGCCGAACACCTCCCGGCGGATCCGGCCCTTGGACAGGAGCCGTCCGGCTAGGCGGAGAGTCCAGACGACAGCTTGGGGAACAGAAACAACGTCCTCCCGCCTGCCCAATTGAACGTCCGGTGCCCGGATAGCCATCTGTTCCCTGAAGCCGGCGGCCAGAACCGCGTGCTGGCCGGAGTCGATGAGCCGGTAGCCGACCCCCCTCTCGTCCATCAACCACAGCAGCGGGGCAGTCTTTATGTACTGGGCCTTGGTGCCGATGAAGACATGAATCATGTTCTCAGCCCGATCCTGGTTCTGACCCGATCAGCCGGCCGCAACCGGAGGGGCCCGCCTGTATGCCTCGATCACCGGCGCCGCCGGACCCAACCCGCGGATCTTGCCACGCTCCAGCCACAACACCCGATCACACATCTCCACCACCATCTGGAGGGAGTGGCTGGCAACGATCACCGTGCCCCCCCTCACGAGGAGATCACGCATCGCTCCCAGACTCTTCTCCCTGAAGCCGGCGTCGCCCACCGCCAGTACCTCGTCGAGGAGCAGGATGTCGGGCAGCAGGTGCATCGAGATCGAAAAGGCCAGCCGGGAGAGCATCCCGGAGGAGTAAGACTTGAGCGGCCGGTCGATGGCCTCCGCGAGCCCCGCATAGTCGACTATGTCGTCGAACAACCGCGTGATCTCCGCCCTTCTCAGCCCGTGCGCCAACCCGCTCAAATACACGTTGCGGCGACCTGAGAGTTCCAGGTTGAATCCTGCACCTAGCTGGAGCAGCGTGGAGGTCTCGCCCCGGACGGTGACGGTCCCGTTGTCAGGCCGCATGGTCCGGGCGATCACCCGAAGCAGCGTACTCTTGCCCGCCCCGTTGTCACCGACGAGACCGAACGTCTCACCCCTGTCCACATCGAAGGACACATCGTCGAGGGCTACGACCGAGGTGCTCCTCCGCAGCCGCCCGCGGGCGACCATCCTGCGCATGGTCGGGACCTGCTCGACGTAGGACCGGAAGGTGACTCCGACCCCGTTGACCGAGACAGCCGGCAGCTTCACAGGTGCCTGACCATGTTGCCCTCGTGACGGACGAAGCTGACGATCCCCCCGGCGCCGACCAGCAGGACCCACACCAGGGCCGTCAGGAAGGCGGAGACGTCCAGTTCACGACCCATCAACGCCATCCGGTAGAAGGAGAGCAGCCCGAACATCGGGTTGAGTGGGGCTAGTTGCTCCAACCACCCACCCCGTCCCTCTATGAGGCTGAGCGGCCAGATGATCGGTGACAGGTACAGCCACAGACGGTTGATGTGGGGGATCAGGTTGTTGATATCACGGAACGGTATGGCGAGGCGGGCGGTCAAGGCCGCCAACCCGAGGTTGAACACCGTGTGGAGGGCGATCGCCAACGGAAGCCATACGATCGAGGCGCCCGGGACGACGCCGTTGGCCGGCCAGGCGATCATGTAGTAGACCGCGATCGACAGGATGAAACCTACCCCCGTTTCGGTGACGGCTGAGATCGGCAGCACCAGTCTCGGGAAGCGGATGTTCACCAGGAGCCTCCGGTTGGCCAGGATGCTGTTGGCCCCCGAAGTCATGGTGGTCGCCGTGAAGTTGAAGACGAACACGCCGGACAGCAGCCAGGCTAGGAAGTCCGCGTCGCCCCTCCTGCCCTCGAAGATAACCCCGAAGACGAGGAAATAGACCGCGGCCATGATCAACGGATTGAGCACCCACCAGAACAAACCGAGCGAAGTCGAGGCGTTGCGCGCCTTGAGGTTCCCCATCGCCAGGAACCACCCGAACTCCCGCCAGCGCCACAGGTTGCGTAGATACGTACGCCACCCGGACAGGCTCGGAGCTTGGCTAGCGGTTACCGTGGACACTTCGGACAATTCTATGACCGCTCTCCACTCCTGCTAGTCCTTTCGGTCAGATCACTCCCACTCCACCCCGCCGAGCCAGATTCTTCTGGTAGGCATCTGAGCGATGGCCGGCGCCGTAAGCAGATGAAGCGGGCTCAGAACAGATCCGGCTCGTATGTTGGCGACATCGTTAGCTCCCGCCGTAGCAGGGCCAGCCTACGCCCCTACCGTTCCCTCCGCAGAGACGAAGCCGATTCCTGCGGCTCTCCCTGACCGGAGACGGGCTGACGGTCGAGCGGCCGATAGCCACTCGCCTGGTGCGCGAGCCGTCCCAACCAGTAGCCTGGCTCCTTCCTTCACGCTCCGGTTTGGAACAGCATCTCGTTGAGCCGCGCCTTCCACTCGTCTTGGTCCACGACCTCGAAGCGCATCACCTTGCTCCGCATGGCGGGCACGAACTCGGCCCAATCGGCCTTGCGGGCGTGCTCGCCGCAAATGTCGAAGACGGATCGCTTGTATTCGGTGTCCTCCGACTTCTTCAGGTGAACGCCCTTGGTCTCGACCACGAAGACACGATGGAAGCCATCGTCCGACCGGTCCTGGTCGTCGCGGAGCGTGACGATGAAGTCGGCGTAGATCCGCCGCGGTTTCCACCCTTGCACGTAGTAATCCTTACGGGAGCGGTTTCGATACCAGAAGAAGAGCCGCGCCTGTTGGTCAAGGTACGTCGCTACCTTGTTCTCGAAGTCGTTGAGATCGTCTACCGTCGTGATGTCGAAGAGATTCTGCTGGTAGGGGCTTCCATCCTCTCGGTTTGCCCGGTTCGCCGCCGCGACCTCGATCTTCTCGGGCAGCCGATTGAAGTCAAGATCTTCCGCGACGACGAGAAAGCGCATCCTTTCCGACTCCAAGAGGGAGCAGAAGACCTCCCGCGAAAGCCGGTCGCGTTCCCTCTCGACATGTCGGCGCAGCTCTTCCAAGACGAAGACGTGATTGGCCGCCACCCGCTTGGCCGGATAACGCTGGAGCAATGCCTCGACGGCGCGTCGGGTGAGGTCGCGCCCGCGCCACGGGTTGGGGACCAAGTCCAGTAGGTGGCTGGCCGCAAAGAAGTAATCCACCGGATCCTGCCCGCCTCCCGGCTCGCCATCGTGAAGAGCTTCTGTGTGACCGGAATCGCCGCCGTCGGTACCACCCGGATCCCAAACATGCTCTTCTTCAAGATTCGTCCTTAGCCGCTCGTTCCCCTCCTTCCCCTGGTCCAGTACTAGCTGGGCGAAGGCCGATAGGTCGATCTCGTCCCAAGACAATCGCGAGAGGATGTCCGCCTCGTATGAAACCAGACGCCACCCTTCCACGTCCCGGATCATGAAGGCGGGCAGAACGAGATCGCGCGCCGCTGCCCCATATGGCCCCCGCTGAAACGTCGTGATCTTCTCCGGCGGGCGGGCCGGACCACCATCGGAGACCACGCGCCCCTCGAGACCCTACAACCCCTCCATTCCGAATCCCTTTCTCACCTCTTTCAACAACTCGTTCCCGCGGCGGCTGAAGCAGAACACGTAGCTTTCGTCCAGCAGAGCCACGCCCGTCTTGCTCGCGTTCGGCTGACGCAGGATCCTGCCGACAAGCTGGGTGATACCCGTCTTCGACATCGGGTTGGTGAGGATGGTGAGGATGTATGCGAACGGGCAGTCCCAGCCCTCCTGAAGCGCGTGCTTGGTGATGATGAAGCGGATCGGGCAGGCGCGGGAGAGCAGGCCGCCGATGTCGTCCGCTTCCTTCAACTCGTCCTTCGCGCTGGTCTTGACCGCGATGTGCTCGGGCGCGATTCCGGGGTACTGTAGGAGGTAGTCACGCACATCGTCCGTATGGACGTACCCCGGCTTCCTCTGCTGCCTACCGGTTCGCTCCACCTGGATCACGCAGATTGGCCTGATGTAGGTTCCGGACTCCGCCTCGTGCAGTTGGGCAGCGGACTCAAGGACCTCGCGGTGTTCGACCGACTCCAACAGCGTGCTCTGCCAGTCGCCGCTCGCCTTGTTGCGGATGTGCAGATCGAGCTTGATCATCTCCTCCGCATTGAGTTCCCGGCCCAGAATCTCGACCAGCACGTTCGCGCCCTTGGCCGGAGTGGCCGAAAGCTCGACGATCATGCAGGGGTTGAAGCCTTCGAGCGTCGCCCTCGCGTTGGCGCTGTAAGCCTTGTGTCCCTCATCCAAGATCATCAGCGGGCGCAGCAGCCGCACCGTATTCCCAAGGGAGGTCTTGATGTAGCGGCCCCAGAAGCCCGTAGTCTCCTCGAAGGTATCGAGATTCGGATGTTCCTCCAGCATCCTGGCATGCGCTGTGGGATCGTCCTCCAGGGGGAAAAATCGATCGAAGCCTCCGCTGTCCCGAAAGATTCGGAGTGTCTCCTTCGTACGCCGGTTGGCGGACGGGAGCATGAGTAGGAGAACACAGAGGTTCTCGGCGACATCGCTCGGGCCGAAGGGCGTGGTCTTCTCAAGGATCCGCGTGCGCCGGCCCGACGACAGGTCGAGTTGCTGTCGGTAGGGGTGGTCGCGGTCCTTGAGCGCCCTGAGCGTCTGATTGTAGATCTGAGTCGTGGGCACGATCCATAGCACCAACCCGCGCCGGCTCCGCCGGAAGTGCGCGTTCACGAGATCGATCACCCGCGTCGCAAGTAGCGTCTTGCCGCCGCCGGTCGGGATCTTGAGGCAGAAGGCGGGAAGGTGTTCGCCGAGTCCGTTACGGCGGGGAAAGTAGGGTCGCCCGGATACGGTTCTGGTCCAGGCCCGCTTGACCCAGTCGAATCCCCAGTCGGGATCCTGGCTTCGCGCCGCCGCGTCCTTCTCCAGCCACACTGCGAGTTCTTGGACGAAGCCGCGGACCGTCGCGAGCGTCCGCCTCTGGTACTCCTTCAGGATCACGGTTCCAGCCTGTCGATCGCTTCGTAGATCTGGAACGGCAACTGCTGGAAGTCGATCCGGTACCGGTGCAGGAACTGGCGGTCGAGGTACTTGGTGGGCGCGAAGACCAGCTTCCTTCTCGATCCGCTGGGTAGCGCGCGGGCCATGGGGAGCGACAGCGCGAGATTCTTGAGTCTCTCGACATCGGGCTCGTAGAACAGGAAGACATCGTGGGTCTCGGTGCACCCCACAAACCCGGTGCCCGTGTCGATCTCGGCCGGATCGAACTCCTGCCCGGTCGCTGTGAAGAATATGTACGAGGCAAGTTTCTCCCACGACGGCAGGTTGGAGCCATCGAGGAGCGACTCCTGACGCATGGGACGCCCAAGCTCGAAGTAACTGAACGTGCCGCCGAGGCCGGCCTTGAGGTAATCATCCTTGGCACTCGGGACACCCTTGATGACACGGCGGACACGCTCGGCGGTGATCGTGTCAGCATAGTCCTCACACTCTACGAGTATGAAACGCCGGTTGCCCCCGTCTTCCCGATTCTGGGCGAGGACGGCGTGGGCCGTGGTGCCAGAGCCGGCGAAGGAATCGAGCACGATGGAGTCGGGGTCTGTGGCAATTTGGAGGATGCGGCGAACGAGGCGAGACGGCTTGACGGTGTTAAATACGTCTTCTGATCGCTCGAATTGGAGCGTGGAGACCAGTTCCTTCTTCGCCTCCTGCGTGTTGCCGACATCGGTGTGAAGCCAAAGGGTTTGCGGGACGACTCCCTTCTTCACCTCCGCTAGAAACCGCTTGAGGCGGGGCATGTTGTTGCCACTTTTTCCCCACCAGACTCGCCCGTCCGCATCCAACTCGGCGAACTTTTCGGGAGATACGCGAAAATAGTTGCCGACCGATGGCCTAAACTCCTTGCCGGACGGGCTGGTGACCTTATAGGTACCTTGACTGTAGAAGTTCCGGGCCGTCAAGTCGCTGGAGGACCACGGCCCCCGGGGGTCATCATCGGGGTTCTTGTATCGCTTGACCGCCCGCTCACCGCGCTTGATCAGATTGGGTCGCCATGCCTTGATCCGCCGTCCGTACGCCATCACGTAGTCGTGATCCTCCGAGAAGTACTTCGCGGTGTTCTTCGGGGAAAAGACTTTTTGCCAGATGGCGGTGGCCAGGAAGTTTGACTCCCCGAACACTTCGTCCATCAGACAGCGCAGATGATGCACCTCGTTGTCGTCGATCGAAACAAAGATCACGCCGTCTTCGCGGAGCAACTCGCGCAGGAGCTTGAGGCGCGGCAACATCATGCAGCACCACTTGTCGTGGCGGGTTAGATCGTCGCGGTCTACAACGCGCCCCAGCCATTCCCGCATTAGGGGTGAGTTCACCTTGTCGTTATAGGCCCAGCCCTCTTTGCCGGTGTTGTAGGGTGGATCAATGTAGATGCACTTCACCTTGCCGTGATAGGTCGGCAGCAGGGACTTCAGGGCCGCGAGGTTGTCGCCGTGAACGATCAAGTTGTCGTGCAGGCTCGCCTTCTCGCTCAGCCCCTTCTCTCGCACCGGTAGTAGTTCGTGAAAGGGCACGGCAAGGTGGTGATTCTCGACGAAGACCCTACCCTTGAAATCCAGCCGTGGCATGAAGCTCTCCTCTGGCGCGTTCGAAGCATCTCCAGCGCTCCGTCACCCTTCAACGAAGGCTTACGCTCAAACTAAGAGGATTATACGTACCGGGGTGTGACACTCTCAGGCGCCTTCGAGCCAGTTAGCCAGGCGTTCGGCCACCTTCCGACCCGTTAAGCCGAGTTCCTCGGCTATACGGCCGGCGGGTGCGGAGGCTCCGAAACGGTCTATGCCGATAGTCAGGCCGTCCGGACCTGCGAACCTCGCCCATCCGAAGGTGGCGCCGGCTTCCACGGTGGCAACGGGCAGACCTTCGGGAAGCACCGCGCGGCGGTACTCCTCGAGCTGATCGAGAAAGAGTTCCGCGCACGGCATGCTCACTACCCGGATCGAATAGGTATCGGACAGCAGATCGGCCGCCTCCATCGCCACCGACACTTCGGACCCCGTGGCTATGACAGCGGCGGCGCTCCCATCCCGGAGCACGTAGCCGCCCCTCGCCACTCCTCCCTCCAGGCCGGCGCGATCCAGCACCGGAACCCCCTGGCGGGTCCCGAGGATGATGGCCGGGTGCCGCTGGTTCAGGACGGTTTCCCATGCTTCCACCATCTCACCCGCGTCAGCGGGGCGGAATACCGCCATGTTGGGCATGGCCCGCATCGAAGCGAGGTGCTCGATGGGCTGGTGGGTGGGACCATCCTCACCGAGGAACACCGACTCGTGTGTGAACACCCAGATGGAAGGAATGTCCATGATCGCGGAGAGACGCATAGCTGGACGCATGTAGTCGCTGAACACGAAGAACGTGGCGCCGTAGGGCCGCAGCCCACCGTGGAGGGCCATGCCGTTGACCACGGTGCCCATGGCGTGTTCCCGCACTCCGAAGTGCAGGTTCCGGCCGGAACGATCGGTGCGGGAGAAGCTACCCCCGGCCGACAGGATGGTCTTGGTCGACCCGACCAGGTCGGCGGAGCCTCCGATGAGCCCCGGAACCTTGTCCCCGATCTCGTCGAAGATAGCCCCTATCGCTCTCCTGGTGGCCAGCTCTGATCCCGCCTGGAAGCCGGGTCCTTGCAACTCGACAGGTCCGGGGTCGTGGTACGACGACCAGCGCGGGCGGAGGTCGGGATCCGCCTCGGCGGCCTCCTCGAAACGCTGCTGCCAGGCGGCGCGGGCCTCGCGGCCCCGGTCCATCCCGGCACCGAAGTACTCGCGCACCCCGTCGGGAATGTGGAAATCCTCGTCCGGCCATCCGACCCCGGCACGCCATCCGGCGATCTCGTCCCGTCCCAGGGGAGCGCCGTGGGCGGAGGGGGTGTCCTGCTTGCCTGGAGCGCCCTTGCCGATGTGGGTGCGGGCGGCGACCAGCGACGGGCGCTCATTCTCGCCGGCCGCCTCCGAGAGGGCCGCGTCGATGGCTTCCGGGTCATGCCCGTCCACCGTGACGGTGTGCCAGCCGACCGCCTCGAATCGGGCCACCACGTCTTCGCTGAATGTGATGTCGGTGGGTCCGTCGATCGATATGCGGTTGTCGTCGTATACATAGTTGAGCTTGCCCAATCCCAGGTGACCGGCCAGCGAGGCGGTCTCGGACGAGATCCCCTCCATGAGGTCACCGTCGGAGACGAAGACCCAGGTCCGGTGGTCGACCAGATCGTCGCCGAACACCGAGTTGAGATGGGCTTCTGCGATGGCCATCCCCACTGCGGTGCCGAAGCCCTGCCCGAGCGGCCCGGTGGTCATCTCGATTCCCAGATGGGGCTCGTACTCGGGGTGGCCGGCCGTTGGTGACCCCCACTGCCGGAAGCTCTTGATGTCGTCCAGGGTCACCGGGAATCCGCACAGGTGGAGCAGCGCGTAGAGGAGCATGGAGCCGTGTCCGTTGGACAGCACGAAGCGGTCCCGGTCGCTCCACCTTGGATGCTCGGGATGCACTACCAGGTGGCGGCTCCAGAGCACAGTTGCCAGGTCAGCCATTCCCATCGGCATGCCCGGATGGCCTGAGTTGGCCTTCTGGACCGCATCCATGGCGAGAGCGCTGATGGTGAGGGCGGCAGCCCGGTGCCGGTCGAGGTCAATTGGGGTACTGCCGTGAGTCATCGCCTACCCTCCGGTCGCGAGGGACTGGAGGAAGGTGCCGGCCAGATCGGCCGGCACGCCACCGCTGATTCGCCGGACGACGTTGCCTCCTCCGTCGACCATCACGTAGTACGGGAATGCATTCAAGCCGTAGGCCCGCGAGATACTGTTGGCGGCATCGTCCACCACCACCCGTGGAGTCCAGCCTTCCCTGCGAAGCCAGGCGTCCGGTGGGTAGTTAGGCCGGATCTCGCTGATCGAGGTGGCTACCGAAACCAGGTCCACTCCGGCGGGTATGCCGTTCTGGTCGATCCACGCCTGCAGAGCCGGTACCTCCTGCTGGCAGAACTGGCACCAGTGAGCTAGGAAGACGATCATCTTCGGCGTGCCGTCGTTCACAATCGAAGCGGGCAACCCCGAGAAGTCAGAAGAGGTCACCTCCGGCGCCGGTAGTCCGATGGCCGTATCGGGGGAATCATTGCCGGCATGCGGGGGGAGGGAACTCCCGCTGACGCTCACGTCGGGTAGCAGCAGAGCCTCGCGCTCGGGCTCGCTCGCCTCCTCGCTCGCCAGCCCTATCCCGATCACCACCAGCACCGCCAGAGCCACCAGACCGGCTCCGATCAGCAGGATCCTCTTTCCGAGGCCGGATGGCTGCTCCTCGGTGGTGGGAAGCGTCGGCTTGACGGGTGCGGGTCGGGCCGACGGCCGGGTCCTCGGGTCGTTGCGCTTTCCCCCGGTTCTTGCCATGAAGTGCTCCTATTCACCTGCTTCGTGTGCCGGGTTCCCGAGCATCCTCAAACCCGCCAGAAGGGCGATGAGCAGGAACCCGGAGAACGCCATGAAGGGTATCGACATGAAACCGAATTGCTCAACCCACACGTAGGTGCAGGGCACCGCCGCGTCGCAGAACTCCTCCGAACCGCCCACCCAGCCCCGCTGCTCCCCGTAGTGGTAGGCCGCGACGAGGCCGCCCAGCCCGGCCACGAGCAAGGCGACGGGAGCCGCCCACCTAGCAGGACGGAAGGAGACCACGATGAGGAAGGCGGCCAGCGGGTACATGACACCGCGCTGCACCCAGCACAGCAGGCAGGGGACGAAGCCCTCCACCTCCGACAGGTAGATCGAGCCGAGTGTTGCGACCGTCGCCACGGTGGCCGCTACCGGAAGGGCGTAGGGTCCGAGTTCGATCACAGCAGTGGTCCGAGAGCCCGACCGGACGAGCATCAGTACCAGCCCCAGCGAGGCGGCCAGGGCGAGGAGACTGAGCAGCGAGAAGAGTAGGACCATTCAGCGTTACCACCGGTCGAGACGACGGGATGAGTCTAGGAGGGTGCTGAGCAATCCACCAGCGGCATGCCAACCGCCGGCATTATTCCTGGGCCGGCGGGCGGTAGGCCCGAGCAATCGTCATTGTTCAGCACCGTCCTAGACCGACCCTCGGAGTACCGACTCCGGTACGAGGCCGCCGATCACCCCGTCTCGTCGAGTGCGGCTCGATCCCTCGGTCTTACGGCTGGGATGGAGCCCGGTGAGCCTCAAGTTCCGCCAGGCTGGCCCATTCGAGCGTGCGGGCGTGGGTAGCCTCGAGCACCACGTCGGGCGCCATGCCCGCCTCCTTTGCCTCGACCCAGCGGGCCGCGCACAGGCACCAGCGGTCCCCCTCCTTGAGGCCGGGGAAACGGAAGGCGGGAAGGGGCGTCGTGAGGTCGTTGCCGACCGACCGGGAGAACTCGAGGAATTCGTCCGTTACCACCACACAGACCGTATGCACTCCGTAATCACGCCCATCGGTGTTGCAGCATCCGTCCCGCAGCCAACCGGTCAACGGGTCATACGAGCACCCTTGGAGCTCTCCTCCTAGAACGTTTTGCGCCATGGAGAGGATTGAACCATATCCTGGTGGAAGGAGCCAACAGGAAGCCCGATACTCAGCTCCGATTCTTGGTGGGGGTTTGTCCGAGCGAACGGGGAGCCGTTGGAAGCTCACGACCCCGGGAGGGCGGCGGACCCGCGTTCACGCCATGCGCAGTCGTTCCAATACCCGCCGGTCCCGGCTAGAAGCTTTGACCGAAGTTCGATATGCCCCGCAGGCCGAGACCCATCAGGAACAGCAGGACCAGCCCCCAATAGAGTGCCGGACGTCGCTCGAACTGCACCCGGTATATGTACACGAAGGTGAGGGTCAGCAGGATTACGAATCCGTAGAACATGTGGATGCTGCCCGGTTCGTAGTCCTGGGCGAAGAGCAGCAGGCCCAACCCCACCTGGACGACCATGGCGACCACCGACACACCGGCCGCCGCCTTGAACAGCCGGTCTGGGCCCCGCCCTACGAAGTGGTAGACCAGTCCCAACACTCCGGAGGCACCGCAGACACCCATGGCCGCCCAACCGAGCCACGTATGCAAGGTGACCACAATCGGTCCTCAGCCCGGAAGCAGCGCCGACCTACAGCCGGTCATCGGCCGACGCACAGTTCAGCCATAAGGTTCCTGGTCGCTACGGCCAGAACCTCTGTGAGGTCTTCCATCAGGCGCTGGTCCCGTCGGAGTTCCCGTCCGATCTCCATCTGCACGCCCCGGTCCCGCGGAAGGTTCACGGGATTGTCCGGATGAGTACCACGCAGGTAGGTGGGTATGTCCTCGAGATCGTCGATCGCGTCGAATCCGGCGGCTCTCAGGACCGAGCCAATCCGGGCCGCCAGCTGACGGTTGCCTCCACCCAACGCGATCTTGTCGTTCATGCCGCGGCGGTTCATACCGTGAACCGACACCGCCACCACGACACGGTCCAGGAACGCGTCGAGCAGTCGAGACTCGGACCTGCTGTACAGCGTCGAGGTCAGGTGGCCGTCGTTGTTCCTGGCTTCAGACTGCACGACCGCGTAGAGACTCGCATCCGTGGCGGCGGCGACTTGGCGGGCGATCGCGTAAGTGGGCGGTTCTATTCCCCCGTGCAGCGCCATGAGACCCATCGGCCCTTGGATCATCGTCACCTCTCGTACGTCCGGATGCCGGAGAAGCCCGCGAAGTGACGCAGCCATGGGATCACCTTTGGAGAAGGTCCGAGTAGGCGTCCCGGATGACCTTCTTGTCGAACTTGCCGGTGCTGGTCTTGGGTACTTCGTCCACGAACACGTACTCGTCGGGAAGCCACCATCGGGCTACCTTGCCGGATAGATAGGAAGCCATGTCCTCTCCGGTGACCTGCACGCCTGCCTGGACGACCACGAGGGCTACCGGCCTCTCCTGCCACTTCGGGTGCGCAAGCCCGACGACTGCGGCCTCCGTTACCTTGGGATGGCCCATTATGACGTTCTCGACGTCGATCGATGAGATCCACTCCCCACCTGACTTGATGACATCCTTGGAACGGTCCGTGATGCGCACGTACCCCTCCGGAGTGATCTTGCAGACGTCGCCCGTCCTCAGCCAGCCGTCGACCATCGTCTCGGCGCTGCGGGGATCCCTCAAGTACTCGGCCGCGATCCAGGGGCCCTGGATGAGCAGTTCGCCGAACGCTTCGCCGTCGTGGGGAAGTTCCTCCCCCTCGTCGTCCACGATCTTGACCCGCAGGCCCGGGGCCGGCAGGCCCTGCGTCTCGAGGAAGTCCAGCTGGCGCTCCCAGTCCCAGGACTCCATCTCGGGACGGAGGTTGGCCATCGTCGCCAGCGGGTTGGTCTCCGTCATCCCCCAGGCATGCACGACCCGGATCCCCCGATTGCGCCAGAACCAATCGATCATGGCCCTGGGAACGGCTGAGCCACCGCACAGGAAGGAGTGGATCGAGGACGTGTCGCGGTCCGGATTGGCGTCCAGGTAGTGCTGTATCGCCAACCAGACGGTCGGGACCCCGGCCGAGAAGGTCACTTGCTCCCCCTCGATGAGATCGACCAGCGCAACGGCGGACAGATCCTCCCCCGGATAGGTCAGCTTGGCGCCCGCGGCCGTTCCCGTGAACGGCAGGCCCCAAGCCGCCGCGTGGAACATGGGGACAACGGGCATGACGTTGTCCGGCGGGCCGACCGGTCTGTAGGCGATCGCCGTGAGGGTGTGGAGGTAGGTGGAACGCTGCGTGTAGGCCACCCCTTTGGGATTCCCGGTGGTGCCGGAGGTGTAGCAGTACATGTGAGGGGACCGCTCATCCAGCTGGGGCCATTCGCCGGCCGGGGCCGCATCCGCTATCAGGTCCTCGTAGCCGATGGCGCCCGGGAGGGACGTTTCGGAAGGTTCGCAGTCCATCAGCACCCAGTTGGCAACCCCCGGAAGGTCGGCGGCCAGGGGCTCGACCGTGGGGAGCTGGCTTCGTTCGACGAACACCACCCGGTCGCGGGCGTGGTCCACTATGTAACGGATCTGCTCGGGGAAGAGACGGATGTTGACCGTGTGGCAGATCCTTCCGGTGTTGGCGGTGGCCCAGTAGACCTCATGGTGGCGATGAGTGTTGAAGGCAAGGGTCCCAACCGGATCCCCGGGCTCGATCCCGAGACCTGCCAGGGCGCTTACCAGCTTCCTGATCCGCAGGTCGGTTTCCCCGTAGTCGGTCCGGTGCACAGACCCGTCGGGGTTGACCGAAACGATCTCCTGATGTGGGTATATTCGGACGGCCCGCTCGTATAGGGTGGACAGCAGGAGCGGGTAGTCGAGCATGTGCGGTGGCATGGGCTCCTTCCCGTAACTATCCGGAAGGGTAGCGAGCAAACCGGGTAGAACCTCCTGCTGCCTTGCCAGCCCGTCCATCCCATCCGCCCCATCCGCTCCCGCGCCGGTGTCCATTAGCCTCCGGTACATGACCACCGTCTACCGAACCGAACTGACCCCGCTCTCCTTCCTGGAACGCTCCGCGCTGGTATTCCCCCGGAAGACGGCAATCGTGGACGGGGACCGCCGGATCACATACCGGGAAATGGCTCGCGAGGCCACCCGCCTGGCCAACGCGCTGGCACAGTCCGGCATCGGGCCGGGCGACCGCGTGGCGTTCCTGTGCTCGAACATTCCGGAGATGCTGCTGGCCCACTTCGCGGTGCCACTCCTCGGGGCAGTCCTGGTCGCGGTCAACACCCGTCTCTCCCCGGAGGAGATCCGCTACATACTCGACCACTCCGGCTCGACGATCCTGGTGGGCGAGTCGCACCTGCTGGCCGGGCTCGCAGGTGTGGCAGGTGAGTTGCGCACTGTCGGAGAAACGGTCTCCATCGATCGCAGCCACGCCGACGCCGGGTACGCCACCGTCCCGTACGGCCGGTTTCTGGACCGGGGTTCGGATCGTCCCCTCCCGTGGACCGTCGACGACGAGGAACGCACCATCTCGATCAACTACACGTCCGGGACTACCGGTCGTCCCAAGGGAGTCATGTACACGCACCGGGGCGCCTATCTCAACTCCTTGGGAGAGGTCATCCACTCCGGGTTCTCGCCCGACTCCGTCTACCTGTGGACCCTTCCCATGTTCCACTGCAACGGCTGGTGCACCCCGTGGGGCGTGACCGCGGTAGGAGCGACGCACGTCTGCCTGCGGCGCGTCGACCCCGGCGAGATCTGGTCGCTGATCGATGAGCAGGGTGTCACCCACTTCAACGCAGCACCCACGATCCTGATAGCCCTGGCGAACGCGCCGGAGGCCCACCGCTTTTCTCAGCCGGTGACGATCACCACTGCGGGGGCGCCGCCGAGCCCGACCATCATCGAGACGATGGAAGGTCTGGGGGCCCGGATCGTTCATGTGTACGGCCTCACCGAGACGTACGGCCCCCATACGGTGTGCGAATTGCAGGAAGGACTCGGGAACATCCCGGTTGCGGAACGGGCCGCTTTCCTGGCGCGCCAAGGCGTGTCGTACATCATCGCCGATCCGACCCGCGTTGTGGACGAGGACATGATGGACATCCCGATGGACGCCACCACCATGGGCGAGGTGGTAATGCGGGGCAACAACGTCATGAAGGGTTACTTCGACAATCCCGAGGCAACCGACGAAGCCTTCCGTGGTGGCTACTTCCATTCGGGGGACATAGCGGTATGGCATCCCGACAACTACATCGACCTTCGGGACCGCTCCAAGGACATCATCATCTCCGGAGGGGAGAACATCTCCACGATCGAGGTGGAGCGGGCGATCGCCAACCATCCGTCGGTCCTGGAGTGCGCGGTGGTCGCGGTTCCGCACGAGCGCTGGGGAGAACGGCCAAAGGCATTCGTGGTGCTGAAGCCGGGCCTCAGCGCGACGGGGCAGGAGATCATCGACCATGTCAGGGCAAGGCTGGCCCGTTTCAAGGCCCCTGACGAGGTGGAACTGGTCGAGGGCCTCCCCAAGACCTCGACCGGGAAGATCCAAAAGTTCGTACTGCGTGACAAGGAATGGGAAGGCCGCGGACGCCGCATCAACTAGCCGTGGCTTTATGTTCCTGGCAGACCCACCCATGAAGGGCCTGCTCAAGCCTGCTTTCGCGGGTTCTCTCGCATACACGCGGCCGGTGAAGGTCGAGCTCGAGGCGACGGGCTTGTCGAGTCCGCTGCTTTTCGAGGTCAGGAATCTGCCAATGGCTACGCATTCGCTCCAACAAGACCCGCGCATGACGAAACGGGGCCGGCTTACAGGCGCCTTCAGCCCTCGCATGCAAGCTCAGCGCCATGGCAGCAGACGACGGGCGGCACGTAAGGTTCGCTCGATCGTCCGCCAACCCGTATAGTTACAGTCATGTCATTAGTAGCGGTGAGGGCCCCGAAGAGCCGACCGGCGGCGCCGGCGAACGGTTCCGTCGACGACAAAGAACAATCTGCCGCCGAGCCGGCAGCACCCATCCTGGCGACCCTTTCACCAAGCCGTGCCTCCAACTTCAAACAATGCCCCCGCCTGTTCCGCTACCGGGCTATCGATCGCATTCCCGAGGTGCCGTCCGCAGCCCAGGCCCGGGGCACGACGGCCCACCTCGCTCTCGAGCGACTTTTCGGACTGCCCGCGGATCAGCGGACTGCGGAGCGCCTCTTCGACCTGTTCCGCGAAGCTTGGACGGGTTTGCGCACCGAGCCGGACTACTCGCAGTTGTTCGATTCGGTCGAGGACGAGAGGGCATGGGGCATCGAGAGCCTGGGAGTGATCGCCAACTACCTCACCTTGGAGGACCCCGCATCCTTCAGTCCCGTCGGGAACGAACTCGACATGTCCGAGGATCTGGGCGCTGTCACCGTCCGGGGCATTCTCGATCGGTTGGACGAGCGGCCGGATGGACGGCTCGTCATCACCGACTACAAGACAGGCTCCGCTCCACCGGAACGCTACGCGCTCCCTGCGTTCTTCGCCCTGAAGGTGTACGCTCTGCTCGTCAGACGCAGGTATGGAAGGACCCCAGCGGAACTCCGTCTTCTGTATCTCGGCAATTCGACGGTCTATTCGCTGCCGGTCGACGATCGGGTGCTCGACGGGATCGAACGGCAACTGCTGGCGCTGGCCAGAACGATCAAGCGGGCCATGGAACGGAACCACTTCCCTCCCCGCCCGTCGGTCCTGTGCAAATGGTGCTCCTTCCAAGGCATCTGTCCTGGCTTCACGAGCCCACCCACGAACGGAGGGTGACAAGAACACACCACCCGCCCTGTGCGCGGATAGCTGCTCGCCTTGGGAAGCAATGACTGCGACGGTTGACGAGTTTAGGGCTGTGACCAGCGGTTCTCTGTGGTCGAACGGTGTTTGGTCTTGCAGATGACGGCAGTCGTGCCGCCTATCCGCGGCACCCTGAGAGGCTCGCACCTGCCTTTGGACCTTGTTTCACGCAGTCTGGCGGGCAGCGAATCCTGATGGATAGGTCTTCAGACCCTCCGCGAGCGTTCGCCATGCGTCGGGGACAGGCATCGTCGGCGGGCTGAAGCTACGGGTAGACGCCTCTTACGAGCTTGGCGCCCGCGACCCTCTGGATGCCGATCATCAGGGCCGCGGTTCGCATGTCGAGTTTCTTGCGCATGGAGAGATCCAAAACCTCCTCGAAGGCCCGGATCATGATCTCCCGCAACCTGCTCACTATCTCGTTCTCCGACCAGAAGTAGTTCTGGAGATCCTGGACCCACTCGAAATAGGACACCGTCACACCCCCTGCGTTGCAGAGGATGTCCGGGACCACAAGCACTCCCTTGTCCTTGAGGACTCGGTCGGCCTCCAGCGTGGTCGGGTTGTTGGCGCCTTCCAGCACCAGTTTCGCCTCGATCGAATGGACGTTCTCGCCCGTGATGACACTCCCGACCGCCGCCGGTATCAGCACGTCGCATTCCAGGGCGAACAACTCGTCGTGACTGATGGAGTCCGCCCCCGAAAACCCTCTCACACCGCCGGTGAGGTCGACATGCCTGGCCAGCCGGCCGACCTCCAAGCCCTGACCGTTGTGGATGGCGCCGCTCAGGTCCTCCACAGCTATCACCCGGCATCCCACTTCGGCTGCCGCGATAGCTGCGTAACGGCCTACGTTCCCGAACCCCTGGATGACAACCCGGGCACCGTCGACCCCCACCCCGCATCGGAGAGCAGCCGAGGGAAGCAGGCTGATGATGCCCCGCCCGGTGGCCTCCCGGCGAGCGACGGATCCGCCGAGTTCCGGAGGCTTTCCGGTCACGACCGCCGGGACCGCGTAGCCCTGGTTCTGGCTGTACGTGTCCATGATCCAGGCCATTACCTGCTCGTCGGTCCCGAGATCGGGCGCCGGTATGTCCTTCTGGGGTCCGATCATGTTGATCACCTCGGCGGTGTACCGCCTCGTGACCCGTTGCAACTCGGTCCGGGACAGTCCGTGAGGATCGATCCTGACGCCACCCTTTGCACCCCCGAACGGGAGCCCCACCAGGGCGCATTTCCAGGTCATGAGCATGGCGAGCGCGGCCACCTCACCGAGATTGACATCCGGGGCGTACCTGATCCCCCCCTTCGTGGGTCCCATGGTCAATACATGCTGGACGCGGTAACCGAAGGCGGTCCGGACCTTCGAGTACTCGTCGGTCCGGTAGGGGAAGGTGACCACCAGCGACCGCTGCGGCATGATCAGCCTTTCCCGGACGTTGTCGTCGAGGTTCATCAACTCGGCCACGTTCTCGAACTGGTTGGCCGCTTCCCGGTACATGGGTGAGTCCCACTCCATCTCGTCAGTTAGCATCATTTACCGGGGTAGATAGTCATTTGGCTAACTCTCGTTGTCACTAACGGTGTCCCATCGTGTCGCGGTGTCACAGGGATATGGCCAGCGTTTCGCTGAAGGTCGGCTACGCCGTTCGCAAAGCAGCTCAAGCCGGGCCTCAACTTTGCCCGCCGCGAGTATAGGGGGTAGGAGTTCCAAGATGATGCCGGTAATCAGGCCGAGAAGCAACGCCGAGGCTATGTCGGCCACGGTCCATAGGTGACTGCTCAGTCCGAGATCGCCAGCCCGGACACATCCAACACTTCAGACAGGTCCATGCCACCGCCGGCAAGTTTCTGGAAGGCTTGGGCGCGTCCGGCAAGTTCGTGAGCGAAGCTCGGCCACCAAGTCTAAGACGCCACCCCGGCTGGGGGCAGCGACGAGGCCGATCTGCCGGACAGCGTTTCGGGCCTTGCCGCGGTGCTGCCGTCACTGCGTACGGGCGAAGTGATCGTCACGGGTGAGTCCCTAGTACTCCCATCAAGGACGTTCTGGGGCAGCGTCAGGCGGGCACCGATACGTGGTGTGGGTGCCCGGCCCAGAACCGCTACAGCGTCGCGATGGGCCAGGTCCCCGAACGTTTCCAGCGCTGCCGGGTAGTACTCACTCAGCGCGTTTCGCAGCTGGTTGGTAAGCCGAACCCGCGCCCAGATCAGGTTCTGATGTGTGCGGGCCATGATCCTGATGCCTTCCGCCTGGGGGCTGTCACCAGCCACCCGACGATGGTTGTGCCGGTCGGTGCGTACCAGGTCGGCTAACACCTTGGCGTCCCCGCGGTCGGACTTGGCGCCCCCCAGGCTGTGACGGTCCCGGTAACGGGACACAGCCAGAGGATTGATCGCATACACTTGATAGCCGGCGCCCACCACCGCAGCTACCCACAGACCACGATCAGTCTCGATGCCTACCACCACTTCAGCTGGGTCGGATACGTCCTCGGCGACCATTTCGTGGAATCGGGCCACACCCGCCAAGCCTTCGGGTAGACGAGCGTACCCCAGCCGGGTTCCCTCCTCGTCCATCACACACACATCGTGATGGCCCTCAGCCCAATCGCTACCCACCAAGATCATCCTTCGTCTCCTTCCGCGCAGATTCTGCTCTCTCTCTGAGCTGTGGAGAAACCCTGGCGGCGACCTAACCGATCAGTGCTCTGACGGCACGCCACCCCATGAGCGCTACAAGAGGCTCTCGCTAACCGGCCGGGGCACGCTCTAGCCCCAGGAATCAACGTTCCAAGAGAGTGAAGTACTCACCGGCCGGCTCGCTCAACCACCACACCCACCCAGAAGAACCGGCAGAAGTGGTGGACCCCCATTAGGAGGGTGGTGCTAAATGCGGGTTTTTGGGGGTGTGTGTTTCGTGTTGGGGTCTGTGTTGTCTGTCGGGGTGGGTGATGTTGGTACGCCGGTAGGTTCCGGGGGCGGATATGCAGACCGACTCCCCGTGCTATGCGCGATCCGGGTCGGCCTGAAGAGAGGTGGCAGGGGGTTCACGAGTCGAACCATCCGGTGACTTCCGGACACTGAGACCATCCATTCAGGGTACGATTCGGCGAGTGAAGAAACGGCTGGTAATCGAGGCTGGTCTTGTTGTGGCCTTGGTGGTCGCGGCTGTGATGGTCAGCAGTGCTACCGCCCCTGTGGGCGGACCGGACATGTCTGCTAGTGATGTTTGCGGGTCGTCGGAACGGTTCGTGGTCGAGTCCAATTACATCGGATGTACCCGAGGTGGGACGGTTCCGTGGAGTGGTGGTGGCTCCACTCACGGGATTGACGAGCGGGGCCGTGCGGTGGTCTACTACTCAACGGGGGATGATTCCTGGTGGGAGAGAATCAAGTGTACGGTCGGGGCCGGGTCGTGCTCCATCTGGGTTGGGGAGTTGACGCCGGAGGAAGTCGCCGAAGCCAGAAGGTACTTCGGGCTGACCAGCGGCTAGCCGACACGGCGCACACAAGGCGTGAACCGAACCGGCGTGCCCGACCCGCCAGGCCCGGGCTGAGACGGAACCCTGCCACCGATTGTTGCAGGTCTCGGGCGTATACCTGCAATACCCGCCCCACCGAAACCCCCCGACCAGGCGTTACGCGGACTGCCCCGACGCGTAAACCCTGCGGAACGCCTGGTCAGAGGTCCTAGCCCTCAACGTGGAAGACCTCGACCCGGGCCCGGCGGAGGGTCCGGATCCGCTCCAAAGGCGGCAACGTCGACACGGTGGTCTGGGCGGCGCCCACCGCCCGCCTCCTCGGCCGCTACCTCACCGACCGCACCCACGGTCCCGTTTTTCCAACCCGCTGGCGCACCCGCACCGAACCTGCGGCCCGTGACCTGTACGCAGCGACCGTCCAAGCCCGGCTCACCTACCGCACAGCCGCCTCCCAGTTCAAAAGCACCCCGGAGGGTGGACCCTCCACCAACTCCGCCACTCCTCTCTCACCCACCTCGCCGAAGCAGGAGCGTCCGCCGTCATGCTGCAAGCCAAAGCCGACACCGGGACCTCCGCACCCTGTCCGTATACACGAACCCGGTGTCGAAGCCGTCGCGCAGTTCACCGCCGACCAGTTCGACCGTCCGGCCCGCTAGCCTTGATTCTTCATGTTTCCAGACACACCCACGGCAACAGGCCACATCAACCACATGATCGTGACTGGGCCTGGCTTCACCCGACGGGTGAAGGTCCCGCCGGGCCGAGACGGGATTGTG